>Ga0115571_1000002_pt1 | contig 229687 bp, 209 predicted proteins | sample COGITO_mtgs_1205_FD_87293 | JGI IMG/M metagenome (GOLD analysis project Ga0115571, IMG submission 87293) | Pelagic marine microbial communities from North Sea - COGITO_mtgs_120531 | ecosystem: Environmental > Aquatic > Marine > Epipelagic | place: Germany:Helgoland, sampling site Kabeltonne...
ACTATATAGCCCTCCCAAGTGGAGGGTTTTTCTTTTGCACCAATGGACACAATCCAAATCTTCTCTAATCCATTGATGTCATTGCCCTATCCTGAAATTCTCTGCTTGCTGTTTTAGGGGGGGGAGTTGTTTGGGAAAAGTTTGTAATTTGATGGATATTAACTTTTATCCAAAAACGTCCAAAATTAATCAAAAAACGCTCAAAATGAGTCAAAATTGATAAAAAATAGCTAAAATTGTTAGTTTTTGATTATTTTTTATTGATTTTTAAACAATTTTGGCCCATTTTGATCATTTTTAAACCTTTTTGACTCTCTCTTTTTTTTGACAAACCGAAGGGGTTAAACGTCTTTTTTTTGTAATTTTTAAAAAAAAAACATTGATGAAGAATTTCTATACGTTTTTATTATTATTTGTAATCCAATTTTTAGTTGCTCAACAGATAAATCCCAAGTGGATGGAAGGGGTTGCGCCAAGGAATATAGGGCCAGGCGGTATGAGCGGAAGAGTTACCACTATAGATGTTGTTCATAATGATAATGATGTGATGTATGTAGGAACAGCCTCAGGAGGGGTTTGGAAATCTACTAGCGGTGGTGTAAACTGGAGTCCAACTTTTGATAATCAAGTAACTGCCTCTGTCGGAGCAATTGCGATTCAGCAATCTAATCCTGATATTTTGTGGGTTGGAACTGGGGAAGGGAATCCAAGAAATAGCTTAAATGGAGGCTATGGAATTTTTAAATCCCTAGATGCAGGAAAAACTTGGACTTCTATGGGACTAGAAAAAACCCGTCATATTCATCGAATTATAATAGATCCTACTAATCCAGAAATTGTTTATGTTGCAGCGATTGGTTCTCCTTGGGGTGAGCATCCTGAAAGAGGTATTTATAAGACTACTGATGGTGGACAGACATGGAATAAAGTACTTTATGTAAATGATAAAACAGGTGCTGCTGATTTAGTGATGGATCCTAAAAATCCAAACAAATTAGTTGCCGCTCTTTGGGAGCATAAACGCGATCCTTGGTTTTTTAATTCTGGAGGAAAAGGAAGTGGTCTTTACATAACTATTGATGGTGGGAAAAGTTGGAAGAAAAAAACATCGAAAGAGGGCTTGCCCGAGGGGGAGTTAGGAAGAATAGGAATTGCAATCGCTCCAAATAAACCCAACATTATATATGCGTTGATTGAAGCTAAAAAAAATGCACTGTATAAATCTACCGATGGGGGTGACCAATGGAAAAAAGTCAATGATAAAAGCGATATTGGAAATCGTCCTTTTTACTATTCCGATATTTTTGTAGCTCCTCAAAACGAAAATCGTGTGTATTCTGTTTTTACCTATGTAAATGTTTCTGAAGATGGCGGGAAAAATTTCAAAGAATTAATGCCAGCATACAATGTAACTAATGGAGTGCATCCAGATCATCACGCCTGGTGGATACATCCAAATGATGGTTCTTTTATAATTGATGGAAATGATGGAGGGTTGAATATTTCTAGAGATGGAGGAGCCTCGTGGCGATTTGTTGGAAACCTTCCTGTGGGTCAATTCTATCATATAAGTGTTGACAATGAATATCCCTATAATGTATATGGAGGGATGCAAGACAATGGTTCATGGCGTGGTCCAGCCTATGTATGGAAAACACAAGGAATTCGAAATTCGTATTGGCAAGAAATTGCTTTTGGAGACGGATTTGATGTTGTGCCTGACAAAGACGATTCTCGCTATGGCTATGCGATGAGTCAACAAGGAAATGTCTCTAGATACGATTGGAAAACAGGAAATAATTATGGGGTAAAACCAAATCATCCTGACCCTGATGTGTTCTTACGATTTAACTGGAATGCAGCCATTGGTCAAGATCCATTTGATAATAATACTGTGTATTTTGGAAGTCAATTTGTACACAAGAGTATGGACAAAGGGATGTCATGGGAAGTAATTTCACCTGATCTAACGACTAATAATCCGGAAAAACAAAAGCAAAGTGAAAGCGGAGGGATAACCTTAGATGCCACAGGAGCAGAAAACCACTGTTCTCTTTTAGTCATTGAGCCCTCACCGATACAAAAAAATGTAATTTGGACAGGTTCGGATGATGGTAGAGTTCATGTCACTCAAGATGGTGGATCAAGTTGGATAGACGTATCTAAGAATTTGAAACAGCTTCCCGAAGGCAGTTGGATTGCACAAATCAAAGCCTCGAATAAGAATCCGGGGACAGCCTATTTGGTAGCCAATGATTACCGTCGATTTAATTACACTCCTTATGCATATAAAACAACAAATTTTGGAAAATCCTGGGAGCGTATTGTTGATGAGAAAGATGTTTTTGGTTATGCATTGAGTATAGTAGAAGATATAGAAACAGAAAATTTATTATTTTTAGGAACCGATGACGGACTCTACTATACAATTAATGCAGGTGAAAACTGGACCAAAGTTGACTCCAAAGTGTTCCCAACAGTTTCTACCAAAGATTTAGTTATACATCCTAGAGAGCATGATTTAGTTATTGGAACTTTCGGAAGAGCTATATGGGTTTGGGATGATATTCGACTTTTTAGAGCTTTAGCTAAAAATCCAGATCTAATAAAAAAGCAGCTTAATGTATTTGACCCTCCTAAAGCCTATTTAACAGAATATCAACAACCCAACGGATCTCGTTTTGGTGCTGATGCAATTTATAATGCTGAGAATAAAAAATATGGAGGTATGTTAACCTTTTTCTATAAAGTTGGAGATGAAAAAGAGAAAGATTCATTACACTTAAATGTTTATGAGGGGGAGCGTTTGATTAGAACACTAAAAAGAAAAGCTCCAAAAGAAACAGGTTTTCATCGGTGGTATTGGACACTCAATGAAAAAGGGGTTGAAAGGCCCTCCCGTAAAGAAAGAAAATCAAAGTCAGAGCCAAGAGGTGTAACTGTAAAACCCGGTGTATACAGGATAGTGATGGGCACTGCGTCTATTACTTCAGAGGTGAATATTGAAGTTTTAAGCGATCCAAGAATTTCCATTTCTGAAAAAGCGATCGAAGATAGATATAATTATTCAAAAACTATAGAGAGTTATCTGGAGCAAACAACCTATGCAGTAAATCAGTTGAAAGAAAGTAAAAAGACACTCAATAGTTATCTCAAAAGAATTAATAAAAAGAATAAAGAAGATTATAAACCACTGACTAATGAAATTGAAGTAGCAGTAAAAAAAATGGATTCTATATTGGTTCTCTTTTTGGGTAAGGAAGATAAAAGACAAGGGATTGTAAGAAATTCAGGAAATAGTGTGGTTAAAAGAATTAATACCGCTGCTAGATACATCAGGTCAAGACCCAACGGAATTACAGTTACTGAAGAAAAACTGTTGTCTCATGCCTATACTGACTTGAGTAATGCACTTGAACAAACAAATTCTTTTTATGAAGAAAATTGGGATGCTTTAAAAGATTCAATAGAAGCTATTCCGCTTTCTGAATTTAAGGAGGTGAAACAATTTCAACTAAAAAGCGATTAAATACTACTGTCGGATGACAAAAAATTTGGTTTATTATTCTTAAAATCTCTTTTTTGATCTACCGATAATAGGAAAACAAAAAATCCGTTAGGAAACTGTTTCTTAACGGATTATATCACAAATTGGTTTATGGTTACTTGTTAAAAGCAATTAAAGATAATAAAAATATATTTAGTGACCTTAACAAATTCTAAAATCAATAGTATTATTTAACTCTGTAAAGAATTTCTGAAACTTCAGAAACTCTAAAATATCCTAGTGGATAATTTTCTTGATTTGTAGTATTAATCATATTCCCACTCAAGTTTGCTGGAGTGGTCTGGAATGGACCTCCTTGCTGAGTATTTTGAATAATCAATAAATTCCAGTAGTTAAAAGCTCTTTTGGAAATTCCATACTGTCTAAATCGAATAGAATCATTCTCTTCAAAATCACTTCCAAATAAAAATCCGTTATACAAATTACCTTCAGTGAAATCATCTCGATACATATTATATTCAGTCGCTTCTAAACGATCACTCATAAACTCGAAGAAAGTATAGTTTCTTTCATTTACTGGATCTAATGAATAGGCATCAAATTGTAAACGATTCTCTCCAAAAAAGAATATAGTTTTTTGAGTAATACTATCTATAGAAGCAACAGCAATTAAAGATTCAACTCCAGTATAATCTTGTCCTTCAAAACGGATGTTGAGCTTAAATTCTTCATTTAAGTTGTAGGGGATAGGTTTAACCGGGAGGTATTTACCTCGGCTTTCTACCTCATTGAACGAGTAAATTATACCATTTTGATCACTAACACTCACTGAAGCTCCACTTGCAGGGATTGTTTCACCAGAAAAATAGGAATTGGTGAGCGATAAAATAACTTCTTGTTCGGGTTGACGAGTTTCTTTGATCCAATTAATTGATGCTTCTACTACTAATCTTTTTATGGAGTCATTCACCTCAACTTCAATGGGATCTTCACATTGAGTGAGTAAAAACAGTCCGAATAATAAATAAATTTCTTTTTTCATTTAATCAAAATTTAAAATTATAGGTTATTGAAGGAATGATACCAAAAATGGATAAGCGGATCGCTTCATTTTGACCGGTCTCAATATTGTTTTGAAAACGAATTGAAGCGGCATTTTGTCTGTTATATAGATTGTAAATTCCAAAAATCCATTGTCCACTAAAGAGTTTATTTGGTTTTTTTGGATTGTAAACTGCCGATAGATCAAAACGGTGATAATCAGGAAGTCTACTACTATTTCGCGGTTCGTAATTAGCTATAGAAAATCCAGAAAATTCATATTGTGCACTAGGGTAGGTAGTGGGTTGTCCTGTTTGATACAGGAAATTTGCATTTAAATCCCATTTCTTATTTAGAGCATAATTCAGTGTTAATGAAAGGTCATGCGTCTTATCATAAGGGGTAACATACCAATTTCCATTATTGATCCCAGTTTCAAGCGGGGTCCTGCCTGGTGTTTTTTGTTCTGATCTTGATAAGGTATATGCTAACCAACCAGTGAGTTTCCCTTCATTTTTTCGGAATAAGACTTCAATCCCTTTTGCTCTTGCTGTTCCATTCAGTAGTACTTGTTCAATGGCATCGTTTGCAATAAGTTCTGCACCATCAATGTAGTCTAGTCGATTTTCAATGGATTTGTAAAAACCTTCTACTTCAAGATTATATCCATTGTTTTGAAAGGTTTTAAACATTCCAACTGCAACTTGATCTAAAAGCTGTGGCTCAATGAATTTCCCACTTGGAGCCCAAACATCAATTGGAGTTGGAGAATTGGTATTAGAAATTAAATGTAGGTATTGTACCATTCTATTATAGCTTATTTTAACCGAGCGGTCTGAAGCTATTTGATAGGCTAGCGCAAAACGAGGTTCTAGATTAAAAAAAGTTTTAATGACTTCTCCTTTGGAATAGGTTTCATTTCCAATGGGATTGGCCGACTCATAAATCTTTAGATCATTATTAAATAGTAAGGGGGTGTCGTTGAGATAAGTATTAAATTTTTGTCCCAATCTTAAGAATGAACTAAAGCGAGAGCCTACTTGAAGGTTTACTTTATTATTTAATTGAATACTTACACTTCCATACAATGAATTCTCGAAGGCAAACTTGTCTGTAAGTTTATTAGTTTGAATTCCTGATTCTGTTGAGGTAGGTTTAATTAACCCTGGATCAAACTTATAGTAAATACTATTCATTCCATATTCTAGCTTCAATTTTTCATTCAAATAATGTTTGAAATCATATTTAAGATTGAAGTTACGTATGCCTAAATTCCAGTCAAAATTGGCAAGACCAAAATCTAAGGTATAATCGTAATTAGAATAAATTAGAGATAGATTGGAGAATAATTTATTTGAAAAAAGGTGATTCCATCTAAAGTTTGCCACAGAATTACCAAAGCCTACATTGAATAAATTTGAGATATCAAAGACATCTCTTCCAAAATACCCTGATAAGTAAATGCTATTATTTTTATTAAGCTTGTAACTTAATTTGGTGTTAAGATCATAAAAATATGCTTTGTTATCGCCAGCACTTTCCACTAAAGGAATAAAAAGATGTGCATAACTACTTCTTCCACCAATCAAAAAGGAAGCTTTTTCTTTTTCTATTGGTCCTTCCAAAAGTAGCCTACTTGAAATTAAACCAATTCCTCCTTGACCTTTAAATGCATTGCTGTTTCCATCTTTTTGGTAAATGTTGAGAACAGAGGAAACTCGTCCTCCATAATTCGATGGAATTCCCCCCTTGTAAAGACGAATATCTTTAATTGCATCAGGATTAAAGACAGAGAAAAAACCAAATAAATGAGAAGAATTAAAAATAATAGCCTCATCAAGAAGAATAAGATTTTGATCTGCAGCTCCTCCACGAACATTAAAGCCCGAAGCACCTTCACCTGCGCTAGTTACTCCTGGTAAAAGAGTAATAGATTTAATGATATCTACCTCACCTAAGGCAGCGGGAATATTTTTGATTGTTTGAATCGCTAAATTATTCACACTCATTTGAGGACTTTTCAAATTGAGTTGTTCAACATTTTCTTCAACCACAACTTCATCCAAAAGTTCTGCCTCTGGGGTGAGTTTAAAATTTTCAACAATTGTTTTTTCTAGTTGAATTTCTTCCTGAAGGGATTCATATCCTAAATAGCTTATTCTTATTGTATAAACCCCTTTAGGTACCGTAATTGAATAAAATCCATAGTCGTTGGTAATGGCACCAGATTGAATTTCAGGAAAAATAACATTGACACCAATTAAGGTTTCATTGCTTTCTTGATCTGTTACATACCCACTGAGTGTTACTTTTTCTTGTCCAAAAACATATAGATTTAGGCTCAAAAAGAAAATGAAGAGTATACCTTTTAGGTTAGATTTTATTTCTTTTTTCATTTTTATGTGTGACAAATTTACTTTAAGATTTTGGATTTCAATAAATTTTAATTTTATTTTAATAAATATATTTGCGAATTGATTTTATTCTCTTAAATTGGAAAAAACTATAAACCAAACATGTTTTCCATTAAATTTAGTTGGGGTATTCATACAAAGAATTTATGATTCAGATTGAAAATAATCGCTCTGGTTGTCCTATAAGTACCTCTCTAGAGATTGTTGGGGACTCTTGGTCACTGATAATAATTAGAGATTTATTCCTTCAACGTATTACGTTTAAAGAATTCATGGATAGTCCTGAGAAAATCTCTTCTAACATACTCACTGACCGTTTGAAAAAACTCAAAAATTTTGAGCTGATTAGTTATGTGGTCAACCCCATTGATAAAAAAGTTAAAAACTATTATTTAACTCAAGCGGGGTTAGATTTTTTTCCTGTGATTTATAACTTATCCATGTGGAGTAAAAAACATTTAGATATGGAGTATAATACTATAGCTACACAATGGTTTGAAGATACACAATTTAAAAATCAAGAAGAGGTGATTAATCAGTCAATAGAGGCCTACACAAACTTTAGAGCAGAACTATTAAATCTAAATAAAGATCTATCTAAGTTTTCCTAAATTGTTTTGAAACTTTTTAATTGACTTGAAGTGAATCTAAGTAAGATCGGTTCATAAATTTTCCTGATTTAATTACAGCTTTTATGGTACGAGAATTTTCAATAGATTCTAATGGATTTTTTTCTAATAAAACTAGATCTGCTTCATAACCCGGTTTGATTCTTCCTAAGGTATCTTCCATACCAAAATATAATGCAGGATTGAAAGTTGCTGCTTTTAACGTTTGCAAATTCGAAAAGCCAGAACGTTTAAGCTGAATAAGTTCATCATGTAAGCTTAGTCCCGGAACCAAATATCCTATAGGAGTATCAGTGCCTGCCATAAAAGGAATTTTCTTTTCATGCATTTGTAGAACCATTTTTTGAGACCAATCAGTATATTTTAATATTTCTGGATCTAGATCACTTGAGGTTACATTAATCTTTTTCATCCATTTTGAACGTACATTTTCAGGAAGTACTTTAAAGTGATTTTGGAATTCCTCATTTAAATATTTCTTATTGGCAAAGGTTTGATAAAGTACCATTGTAGGAATCTGCCAGGTTTGATTTTTAGCCAGAGTATTAAGAACTTCTTCTCTCCTTTCATGGTCAATTGAGGCAACTGCTCTCATTCTTTGACTTTGATGTAATGACGTTCTGAGTTTTGAGCCGCTAAGATTATTGCTGTTTTTTAGAGCAAGAGTTCTATCAGTCAGTAAAACATCAAAGTCTTTAGACATAGACAACTCTATATTTCTTAGATGCTCCATACTATTTAAACCTAAATTGGAAGCGGTGATCACATCCAAACTAAGGGGGACATGTCCGGTCAATTTTAAATCATTTTCTTGAGCCATTTGAGCCAAACGTTTAAATTGCTCAGGGCTTAACATTTCATAGGCTTTTAAAAAATCTACTTTTTTATCAATAAGTCCTTGAACTTGCTCCTCTAAAACTGTTATTGATGCATTTTGGATGGAGAGTAATGGATAGGAAACACTACTTCCATCATATACATTGTATTTTCCATCTACTAATGGTCCCGCAATCATGATTTTAGGAGTGGTTTTTGGATGTTTAAGTGAATGTGTTTTGTATGGTAATACAAAGTCTATGGGACCTCCAGTGTCTCTGACGCTGGTTACCCCATAGGATAAAAACAAATTAGACATTGCTTCTGCGAGAATTGTTTCAAATGCAAAATGGACATGGGCATCCCATAAACCAGGGATCAGAAATTGATCGGTACCATTGTATATGGTGTTCTCAGAAGATAATTTAATTTTCTTGCTCTTAAAAAGATGACTTATTTTGTTTTTTTTAATTACAAGGGTCATTTCTTCACTCAATCCCTCTAAAGGGTCAATGACATTGATGTTCTCAATTACATAAGCGTTTTCAAAATATAGGGGCTTTTCTGAACATGAATAAAATGTATAAGTGAATAGAATTAATAGAGAGGCAAGCGAGTTTTTGTTCATGAGTGTAGTTGAAGAGTTAGAAGTTGTCGCTCCTAATTATTTTTCAGTAAAATATAAAATGTAAAATCAAAAAGCAATACCAAAGCCAACATTTCCGATGAGTATACCATTACTACCCAATCCAGGCAAGGGGGGGATGTCTTCAGAAAAACTTTCTGTAATACCATTAGATGTAGCAGTGAAATTTAGTGAATCAGGAATATCACCAAATCCATAACCAAGTTCAAAGAGGAAATAGATAGTTCCGCCAGTTTTGATTCCAATTTTTAAATCTGATGTGTTTAATTGAAGTTCTGTTTTACCAGTCCCAGTAGTAGATTGATTAGCGACATTGTCTACAAAAAGTAAATCATTAAAAACAATATCGGTTTTTAATGCGCTTCTTCCGAGGCTCACAAAAAAACCATTTCCTTTTTCTCCAAAATAATATTTAGCTCCATAACCAATTGAGGATAAATTGGCTTCCAAATCGCTGAATGTTAAAGAAAAATTATTGTAATCCAGAAAGGGAGCAAAATGATTGTTTAGTACAGGAAGCACAATCTCAGCTGAACCTCCAACTATGTTAGGAATTCCAATTTTTATACCTAGAGCAAAATGATTTAACTTTAAAGAATCTTTGTTTTTTATTGAGTTTTCTTCAGTCTCTTGAGCTACAATTGAAATTGAAAAAAGGAAAACCGGTATTAGTAAGCACCTTTTAATATGATTCATCTAATCGATTTTTATTTTATTTTTTCGATTCGCTAGCTCCCATGCAGTATAAAATATCAACTTACTTCTCTTTGCGAGCATATCATAGTTTATTTTATCTGGTGTATCACTTGGTGCATGGTAATCTTCATGTGTTCCGTTGAAATAGAAAATTACAGGAATATTATTTTTTGCAAAATTGTAATGATCACTGCGGTAATAAAAACGATTGGGGTCTTTGTCATCGTTATAGGTATAATCTAGTTTTATTTGGGTGTATTTCTTGTTTGTTGCCTCAGAAATATCATGTAGCTCTTGACTTATTTTGTCGGCTCCTATGAGATAAATATAATTGGGATCTTTGTCTGTTCTTTTAGGATCTAGTCTGCCTATCATATCTACATTAAGATTTACCATTGTATCTACAAGAGGATAGAGCGGGTTTTTTGTGTAATAGGATGACCCTAAAAGACCTTTTTCTTCTCCAGTTACATGAAGAAAAATAATGGATCGTTTAGGTCCTTGTCCAGCAGCAGTAGCATCTTGAAAGGCTTCAGCAATTTCCAACATGGCCACAGAACCTGAACCATCGTCATCGGCACCGTTGTGAATCATATCATTTTGAATCCCTACATGATCTAAATGTGAAGAAATAACGATATACTCATTAGGGAATTCATTTCCTTCGATTATGGCTGCTACATTTTCTGTCTTTACCATTTTACCTTTAATGTTCAGTTCCATTAGTTGGAAATAGTTTTCCGTTCCTTGGGCTGCACCAATCCCATGAGTTGTATAAAACTGTCGGATAAAATCTACCGCTTTTTTTTGACCTCTAGCACCTGTCTCACGACCTTCGAAATAGTCTGAGGCATAAACATATAATAGGTCTTTTAACTCATTTGAGGTAATTGAATTTGCATATTCAGCAACGTTCTTTTCATTTTGACCGAAAACCATCAATGAAAATAGAAAAAAGGGTAAAAGTCTCATGTGTTTTACATTTTAATGTCAGACAAGATATAAAATGTTCCTTAGTATAAAACTAAACTGTAAAGGATTTTTCTAGTGAAGCTAAAATACCGTCCCAAAGACCAATTCTCAATTCTAAAGCTCTTTTTGAGTAGCTAATTGCCTCTTGATATTTTTCGGGGTCATCTCCACAAAGTTGAGAGACCATTTCCAATGCCATGGGGCCATGCTCGTCAGCATCTACCTCAATATGTCTTTCAAAATAATAGATTAAATCTGACAGATCAACCCCTTTAGGTGCATTGAGATTTTTGATAATCTCAATAAACATATCTGGAATTAAATCTTCTCTACCAAAGGTAAAAACAGCTGAGATTATGTGCGCTTTTTTTGTATTTACTACTTCAAAAGTGAAGTTAAGAAAATCAGCAATTGGAGAAGGGATTTCTGAACTTTTAATCGCATTTCTAATTGATTTTCCTGAATTGATTTCTTGTATTAAAAACTCAATCCCTTGAGTACTTGCTCCAAGGGATTGCATTGCCTCAATATACATCTCGTAATGACTCATGGCATCACCATTTTTGTTGACATCTGATTCCTCTCCCCAAACAATTTCATTTATCAATCTGGCAGCAGCTGGATTTTCAGAAGGTTGCCATGGAATAGAGGTACAAGTCAATTCGTTTTGCAATTGTTTTAGTAGTGACATGAAATCCCATACTGCAAAAACATGTTGCTCCATAAAGAGACGAATGTCTTCTATGGTATCGATAGCGCTGTAAACAGGATGTTTTTGTAATTTTGTACGAAACGGTGCTAGTTCGCTTTCAATTCTTTCTATCATCATCATCAAAAATAGTATATTCGAATGCAAATATATTAAATCCTTGGATTGAGTTGAATACACTTTTACTTTTTATTTTTTCTTCTTTTGTACTTACAATATCTCCAGGTCCTGATTTATTGTTTGTGTTGAGTACTAGTATGCAAAAAGGATGGAAAAGTGGATTTAGACTAAGTTTGGGGTTGACAACAGGAATCCTAATCCATACACTAATAGTTGCACTAGGAGTAGGAAGTGTATTGGCATTTTATCCCAATATTTTAAGATTGATAGAACTTTTAGGTGCTTCGTTTTTGATTTATTTAGCGATTCAATCCTGGAAGACTAAACACAATATAATAGTTAAGCCAAAAAAGAAAGTAAGTCAAAACCTATACATTACAGGTTTAGTGATGAATATCAGTAATCCTAAGGTGAGTTTATTTTTCTTAAGTTTCTTTCCAAGTTTTTTATTCCATGAAAGTTGGTCGAATGCCATTCAATTTTTAATTTTAGGAGGAATATTTTATGTACAAGCATTATTTATTTTCTTTAGCTTTTCTGTTTTAGCCCATCGCTTGACTAATAAACATCAATCTTTTAAGCAAGATGATCGTTGGAATAAAATTCAAGCCCTTATTTTATTTATCATTTCTTTAATTTTAATCTACCCATAATGAATTAAAATGCCCAACAAATCAATAAAGCTTATTGAATGTCCTCGAGATGCACTACAAGGGTTGCACAAAATCGTTAGTACTCAAGACAAGATTACTTATTATCAAAACCTGTTACAAGTAGGTTATGATACCTTAGACTGTGGGAGTTTTGTTTCGCCTAAAGCGATTCCTCAAATGGCAGATTCTTCAAATGTGATCAAGGGGTTGGATTTATCCCAAACGAACACCAAGTTATTGACGATTGTTGCCAATGAAAGAGGTGCTTTAGCGGCAGTAACCTTTGATACTATATCTTATTTAGGTTATCCTTTTTCGGTTTCTGAGAACTTTCAAATGCGAAATACAGCCAAAACAATTTCAGAATCAATAGTAGTTTTGGAGCGAATTTGTGAAATAGCAAGGGCACATGACAAAGAAGTGGTTGTTTATCTGTCGATGGGATTTGGAAACCCCTATGGTGATCCATGGAGCCCTGAAATCATTGAGAAATGGGTAGATCAAATAATTGGAATCGGAGTCAGCATTATTTCTATTTCTGATACAGTTGGAACTGCAAAAGTTTCAGACATTACAAATCTGTATGCTACACTTATTCCAATATATCCAGAAGTTGAATTTGGCGCACATTTCCACACTCACCCAAATGAATGGTACGAAAAAGTTCATGCAGCCTACTTTTCAGGATGTTTTCGATTTGATGGAACCATCAAAGGATGGGGTGGATGTCCGATGGCACAAAATGCACTAGTAGGAAACATGCCTATGGAAAAACTTATTTCCTTTTTTACAGCTCAGCAAATGCTCCCAAAACAATTGGATGTGTTGGCCTTTGAAAGTGCCTACAATTCATCACATCGAATTTTTATTTCTGAATAGAGCAAGAAACCTTAAGAATTAAATTACACAACAATGTTCAGCGAGGAATATAATCCGTATATTTGCATGCAATTAATTTAATATTAGTTGCTTATGACATCCAACAAATTTATCGGTCAAGGTTTGACATATGACGACGTACTATTAGTACCTGCATACTCCGAGACTTTACCCAGAGAAGTTTCAATTAAATCAAGGTTTAGCAGAAACATCCCTTTAAATATACCTATTATCTCAGCGGCTATGGATACTGTTACTGAAAGCAGTATGGCAATAGCTATGGCACGTGAAGGTGGAATTGGAGTTTTGCATAAAAACATGACCATTGAGGAGCAAGCTTCAAAAGTTCGTGCTGTAAAAAGATCTGAGTCAGGGATGATCATTGATCCTGTCACTTTATCTGTAACAGCTATCGTTGCGGATGCAAATGAGAACATGAAGCGTTATCGTATTGGTGGAATTCCCATTGTAGACGAAAACAAAAAACTATTAGGAATTGTAACAAATCGCGATTTAAGATTTGAGAAAAATAGTAGACGCCCTATCAAAGAGGTAATGACTATAAAGAATTTGATTACTGTAAAAGAGGGAACTTCTTTACAAGATGCAGAGTTAATTCTTGAAAAACACAAGATTGAAAAATTACCAGTAATCACCGATGACAATACACTGGTTGGTCTAATTACGTTTCGTGACATAACAAAACATACCACTAAGCCTAATGCGAATAAGGATCAATTTGGACGTTTACGTGTAGCAGCTGCTGTGGGTGTTACCCCAGATGTTATTGATAGAGTAGAGGCACTGCATAATGCTGGAGTTGATGCCATTGTAGTTGATACTGCGCATGGTCACACTAAAGGTGTTGCAGAAGTTCTCAAGAAAATAAAAGGAAAGTTTAGTAAACTCGATGTAGTGGTAGGGAATATTGCCACTGGGGCTGCAGCAAAATATCTTGCTGAAGTTGGTGCAGATGCTGTTAAAGTAGGAATTGGACCTGGTTCTATATGTACAACTCGTGTAATTGCTGGGGTTGGATATCCTCAGCTTTCTGCTATTATTGAAGTTTCAAAAGCTTTGGAAGGAACCGACACTCCGATCATTGCGGATGGTGGGATTCGCTACACAGGGGATATCCCCAAAGCAATTGCCGCTGGAGCAGATGCTGTTATGTTAGGTTCTCTTTTAGCTGGAACTAAAGAATCTCCTGGAGAAACTGTGATCTATGAGGGGAGAAAATATAAAACCTACAGAGGAATGGGCTCAGTAGAAGCGATGAAAATGGGAAGTAAAGACAGGTACTTCCAAGATGTGGAAGATGACTTGAAAAAGTTGGTTCCTGAGGGTATAGTAGGAAGAGTTCCTTACAAAGGAGATTTAGACGAAAGTGTCCATCAATTTATTGGAGGTTTAAGAGCAGGAATGGGGTATTGCGGTGCAAGAAACATTGAAACTTTAAAAAGCTCAGCTCAATTTGTACAAATTACATCTGCTGGAATGAGAGAAAGTCATCCACACAATATCAGCGTTACTAAGGAAGCACCAAATTATAGTCCTTAAGAGGCGACTAGTTTGAAGGTTTTTGTCTTACCATTTGTAGTCACACGAATGATGTACATATGGCCTAACTCCAGAGGAGACATCAATTTGTATTGAAACATATCTTGGGTTGATGTCTTAATGATTTTGTTGCCAATAATAGAGTAAATCTCAATTTGTCCAGGTCCTTCAAACCCGTTGAAATTAATGTATCCATCGCGATCTAGAACAACAGAAAAGTCTTGAATACTAAAACTATTTGTTGTGGAAAATGTAGAGGTTAGCGATGCATAAGACATAGCTGTTGAAAAGAAAATAAAAAAGAAGAGTATTTTTTTAATCAATGCTTTTAAATTTAATGCAATTTACAACTTATAAACGAGTTTTTAAAACTTTATAAACATTTTAAAAAATTGATTTACAGTATGTTACAAGTTTTATTAAAATATATTTCAAAAATTGTTAATAAAAAGACAATATTTTTAAATTTTAACTTAAACCTAAAGCTTTTGAGGTACCCATTTCTTGTTTCTGGTTTCCTATTGTTCTTTATCTCATGTGATCAATTTGTTGTAAACAAAGAAGAAGTGATTGCAAGAGTAGGAGCTGTTTATCTTTACAGAACAGATTTGGAAAAGGGACTTGATGCCTTTGTAAATGAAGCAGATAGTATTCTAAAGTCAAGAAACTATATTGATCAATGGGCACGTAATCAGATTCTGATGCAACAAGCAGAGATTAATTTGGATATTGACATAATCAATAAACTAGAGTTGCTTGTAGATCAATATAAGATTGATTTGTATTCCAATACCTACAAACAATCTGTCATTGATAAAGCGATAGATAATGACATTACTTCACAAGAACTTGATTCTTTTCTTTTGCAAAACCGATCAGTATTTAAATTGAATGCTCCACTATTTCAAGTACGTTTTATAGAACTTCCACATGATAACGTTGATCTCAATGAAATTAAAAGAAGTTTTCAGCGTTTAGATGAAGAGGATATACATTATTTAGATTCTTTATCTTTTCAATTCACTAATCATATTTTAACAGATAGTATCTGGATTAATAAAAGTAATTTATTGTCTGAAGTATCTTTTTTAAATCAAGAAAATCTGAATACATATATAAAAAAATCACAATTCTTTGAAATTGAAGACTCATTGGGGGTATATTTGTTCTTTGTAAAAGATTACCTCAAAAAAGATGATTATTCACCTAATGAGGTTTTATATCCAACGATAAAAAATATTCTTTTAAATCAACGAAAATTACAATTCAATAATCAATTTGAAAAAGACATTATACAGGATGCAATTAAATCAAAGACTTATGAAATTTACTAGTTTTTTACTCGCTTTTGGATGCTTTGTAGGAACTGTTTCCGCACAAGATAAAGCTTTGTCAAGTAGAATTAAAATTGACGGGGTATCTGCTGTAGTTGGTGATTATGTGATCTTAGATTCTGATATTGACAAAACTCTTGTCGAAATGGAATCTCAAGGAATTTCAACAAAGGAAATTTCTAGATGTCAATTATTAGGTAAATTAATGGAAGATAAGCTTTACGCTCACCATGCTATTCAAGATAGTTTAGAGGTGAGTGTTGAAGAAATTTACAGTACAGTAGATCAGATTATTGACAACTTTACACGACAGTTAGGTTCAATTGAAAAGGTACTCGACTTTTACAACAAAAAAGATGAATCTTCTTTTAGACAAGAGATTTTTGAAATTAATAAAGTGCAAAAACTTTCTTCTATGATGCAAGCACAGATCATAGAAAACGTTGAAGTGACACCAGAGGAAGTTCGTGTTTTTTTCGAGTCCATTCCAAAAAATGAACTGCCTACTTTTGGAACAGAATTAGAAATTTCTCAAATAGTAATTGAGCCTGAAGTCAGTGAAAAGGAGAAAGATAGAATTATTAACCAATTAAAAACGTTCAGAGAAGATGTGCTAGAGAGAGGTTCAAGTTTTGCTTCAAAAGCAATTCTTTATTCTCAGGATCCAGGATCTCGTTCTTCTGGTGGGAAATATACCTTACACAGAAAACGTCCTCAAATGGTTAAGGAATTTAGAGATGAAGCGTTTAGTCTTGAAGAGGGTGAGATTTCTGAGCCTTTCAAAACTGATTTTGGATGGCATATTTTAATGGTTGATAAAATTCGTGGTCAAGAGGTGGATGTTCGTCATATTCTATTAACACCAAAAATTGAACCGGACCAACTTCAAGAAGCTAAGGAAAAATTAGATTTACTTAGAGAGCGACTTCAAGCTGATGAACTTTCATTTAAAGAGGCAGCCCTTGAGTTTTCTGATGAGAAAGAAACAAAGTATAACGGAGGAGTTTTGATTAATCCACAGACAGGAGACACACGTTTTGAGTTAACGAATTTAGATCCAGTTTTGTATAGCCAAATAAGAAATTTAAATGACGAAGCAATATCCTCTTCAATTATGGAAGAGGACCGTTCTGGACTTAAGAAATATAAAATTATTAAAGTAAGTAACCGTTTTGATGAACATGTTGCAAATTACTCCGTAGATTATGTTCGTATCAAAGCGCTTGCTTTAAAAGAAAAGCAATTGAAAGTTATTCAAGAATGGATGACTGAAAAAATTGAAGATACTTACATCAATCTTAATCGTGATAGTAAGTTATGTGACTTTAACAACAATTGGTTAAAGATCTAATTTTTAAAGTACTTCATAGGAACCCAAAGCATTCCAAAACATTCTCCTTTTTCTTTGTGAATGTTTTTGTGGTGTATTTTATGTGCTCTTCTTAATCCTTTAGCATATTTATTGTCAATATTTCTTAGGATTTTAAATCGTTGATGAATAAAGATGTCGTGTACAACAAAATAGGAGAGTCCATACAAGAAGATTCCAATAGCAATGGGTAATCCTGGCCAGAAGCCTGCTTCTCCCCATAAGATTACAAATCCAGAGCTTACTAATGCATAAAAAATAAAAAAAAGATCATTGCGTTCAAACCAAGATTTATGATCTTTAATATGATGGTCTTTGTGGAGCGACCATAGGAATCCGTGCATGATATATTTATGAGAAAACCAAGCCATAAATTCCATAAAACAATAAGTAACAACAAGGACAACGATCCAGAGAATAGTCATGGGGTGAATAAATTAAAGTAAGTTTAATCTGTATTTTAAATAACTTCGAGCAAAGACACTCATTTTTTGATAATTCGGTACTCTTATTCGTGTTTTCTGAATAGAAATAGAAGAAGTTTTTTTCAATTTGACCAATAACTTAGTGTAGTATTTATAAGCAGTGTAAACACCAAATTGAGCTTCCGTTGGGAGTTTGAAGATCCCTTTTAATGCTTTAGTGAAATCAGCTTCAATTTCTTCAATAATTAGCAACTTTGAATGTTCATCAAAATTTGTAAAATCAACATTAGGAAAATAAGTGCGTTCTAAGCCTTGGAAATCATCTTTTAAATCTCGGAGGAAGTTAACTTTTTGAAAAGCAGAACCCAATGCCATTGCAGGCTCTTTAAGTTCATTGTAGGCTTTAACATCTCCTTTGACAAATACTTTTAAACACATAAGGCCCACTACATCTGCAGAGCCATAAATATACTCTTCGTATTCCGCTTGAGTAGAATATACTTGTTTTGACAAATCCAATCTCATGCTTTTCATAAAAGCTTTGATTAAATCATGGTCAATATCAAATTTATTGACAGTACTTTGAAAAGCATTAAGTATAGGATTAATACTAATTTTGTGTTCTAGGCTTTTGAATAAATCAATTTCAAAATCATTTAATAAAGTTTCTTTATCATAATCATGGAACGTATCTACAATTTCATCTGCAAAACGAACAAAACCATAAATATTATAGATGTGGACCCGTATGGAGGCATCTAACATTTTAGTTGCCATAGAAAAAGAGGTGCTGTAAGCGTTAGTAACCAACTTACTGCAATCTTGACTAACAGAATCAAAAAGATTAATCATAAATTTTTCCCTCAGTAATAGTTAGAATATAAAATTATGAAAAAAGTTAAATAAAAACGTTTTCCATGAAATAATTCGTAATGAAGGACTCTACAGATCGATAAAGCTCAATTTTTCCAGGAAGTGTTTCGACATCGATTTCAAGTTGTTGTGGTCCAAAGATGATTAGTTTTGACTCAGTTTTGGAGAGTAATTTTTCATGAAAATCATTTAAATAAGACATTATATCATCCTTATTTGGCTCCACAGTAATATAAGTCACAAAATTGAACGTTGTATTGTAAGTGTATAAGGTCTCTAAACTAGAGGTTTGAAGAGACTGCCCCAGGAAGATGGTACGATATCCTTTAGAGAGGATCAAATAATTTAAATACAATATTCCAAGTTCATGTATTTCATTCTCAGGAAGAAATAGTGCAAAAATGGGTTGATCTTCATTAAAAGTTGTAGTTCGTTGGAGTAATTCAGATTGAACATGAATTTTTTGTTTAACCAAATTGGTGATAAAATGTTCATGCGTAGGGGATATTGCTCCTGTTTGCCATAAAATACCTAATTCTTTCATGAGGGGCATGAAGATGTCTATGAAAACATATTCAAAATTATGATGCTGAAGTATCTCATGATAGTTATTGTCAAACAACTCACAATCAAAATTAATCATGGCAAGTTTAAATGCATTGATTGAAACTTGTTCTGAATTCGATTTCAACGCTATGTTTCTGACTAGGTCTGGTATTTCATCTTGGCTTAAACTTGCGATTTTAGAAATCTTAAAACCGTGATTATAAAGCAAAGTTACATTCAAAAGTGTTTTAAGACTCTCAAGACTGTAACGCCTAATATTAGTATCGGTTCTTTCGGGCTCAAGAAGGTTATAACGTTTTTCCCATATTCTTAAGGTATGGGCTTTGATTCCAGATATATTCTCAAGGTTTTTTATGCTGAAAGTGCTTTTTATCCTATTCATCGTCTCTATTTTCATTTAAAAGCTTAAACAAATATAACTAAAAAAAACGATTTTGTTTAAAGTGCGCACGAGAAGAATCGAACTTCCACGGGAATACTCCCACCAGCCCCTCAAGCTGGCGCGTCTACCAATTCCGCCACGTGCGCAAAGGAAAAAGTGACTTGGCTGGGGCTCGAACCCAGGACCCTCTCCTTAAAAGGGAGATGCTCTACCAACTGAGCTACCAAGTCAAATTCGTGATTCGGCTGGGGCTCGAACCCAGGACCCTCTCCTTAAAAGGGAGATGCTCTACCAACTGAGCTACCGAATCTTTTGAGGCTGCAAATATAATATCAAATCTGAATTTATCCCCTTGATTTCTTATAAATTTGTAGGAGTAATTAAAACAATGGAAATAAATAAAATAATACTTCTAGGCTACATGGGTAGCGGGAAGAGTGCTGTTGGGTCTTTGTTAAAGGATCAATTGGGGTACGATTATTGGGACTTGGACGACTATTTAGAGGAGAAAATGAAGGCAAAAATCCCTGAAATTTTTAAATCGAAAGGAGAGATTTATTTTAGAAAAATTGAACGCCATTATCTTGAGGAAGTTTTAAAAGAAGAAAAGAAGTTAGTTTTATCTATCGGGGGAGGAACACCCTGTTATTATGATTCTATGGATTATATCAATGAAATAGATGGAGTTACAACGGTTTACCTCAATACTAGCGTAAAAGAACTTAGTAAAAGACTTTTTGAAGCAGAATCAGATCGCCCTTTGTTACAGCATTTAAATTCAATGGAGGAGTTTCAAGAATTTGTAGGGAAACATTTATTTGAGCGAAGTGTATTTTACAACAAAGCACATCATTCTGTCTCTACAGATGGAAAGTCAATTGAAGATGTAGTGACTGAAATTAAAAGTAGTTTAGCTTAAATAAATTCCGCTTTTTTCATCATCTAAAACAACTTTTACATGATCGTTTAATGAAGTCGAAAGTGAAATTCCCTTAAAATCGGCTTTAATTGGAAATTTTTTATGATTTCGATTTACCATTACCGCGGTATTGATTTGCTTTACTGGAATTTGAAGAAAATAATTTACGGCATAAATCAAAGTACTACCCGTGTTTAATACATCGTCAACAATCACAATTGATTGATTCTTAAGTTCTTCCAAAGGAATAGAACTTTTTACTGTATCTCTGGGATTTGACTTATCCATTTCAATTGTGACATGAATTAAGTTTAAAGCACTTATTGATTTTAATTCTGCTCCTAACAAAAGTGCAAGTTGACCTCCTCTTTTGCCAATTCCTGCAACAATCAGACTGGATTCATCTACATTATTTTCATAGACTTGATAAGCAATCCTCTTAATGCTTGATTTGATTTCTGATGCAGATTTAATTTTATTTCCTAAAGGTGTCATGCTCATATTTGTGGTGAAGTTACAAATCTTCTTTTTGTTCATCAATTTCTCTTATTTCTAGTTCGTCTAGATCTCGACGATCTTTCTTAGTTGGACGACCTGTTCCATCTTCTCGTTGAAAATTACTTGATAAATTTTGAAGTTTTTGATGCTCAAATACGGAGGGGTCTGTTTTTTCAATAACATAAAGCGGGACTAGTTTAGCACCCATTCTACTTTTTGGAAGGTCCAGAATTTCAAAGCTTCTCCAAAGTTGGTCTTTTCTAACTTCAATTAGGTCAAGAGGCATAACCTCCCTGGAAGCTTTTACTTTTTGCCCATTGATTTTCACCATGCCTTTTTTACAACTTGTACTGGCCAAATTCCTTGATTTAAAAAGACGAATACACCACAAGTATTGATCAATACGCATATATAAAACTTCGTTAAGAGATAGAACAAAAATAAAGTAAAATCGTATCTTGCACGACTTAAATATAGTATTCTTGAAAAAAATTCTGAATCTTACTGCCTTATTTATTCTATTGTTAACTTCTTGTAAAAAGGAAGACGAAGTTGAGCCACCTAGAGAGGTAAGTTTCCAAGCCATAGAGGATAACCAAATATTGGAAGACTACTTGTCTACCCATTTTTATAATTATGAAGATTTTGAGGACGAAACAGGCTCTCCTGAAATTGTTTTTGATACACTAAGTGGTGAAAATGCAAACAAGAGATCTCTAATGTCTCAGGTTGTTAAAAAAGTGATCAATGTGAAAATTTCTGATGGAAGTTTTGTGAATCACAACCTATACTATTTGGTAGCAAGAGAAGGAATTGGGAAAAGCCCATCGTTGGTTGACTCCACTTTCCAATCTTATGAAGGCTTATTATTAAATGGTAATGTATTCGATAGCGCAAATAACCCAGTTTGGTTTGATTTGACACAGGTAGTTAGAGGATTTAGAGAGGGACTTCCTAGCCTTAAAGCGGGTACCTATGAAGTTAACGATGACAATACTGTGACTTTTAATGATTTTGGTCAAGGCGCATTTTTCATTCCTTCAGGTCTTGCATATTTTAGCAATGCAGCTGGGGCTATACCTGCATATTCTCCTTTGATTTTCAAAGTGAATTTATACACTACCAAACAAACAGACCACGATGGGGATGGCATTCCTTCTTCAGAGGAGTTTGATCGTGATGGTGATGGAATTGCAGATGATACTGATGGAGATGGCTTAGCAGACTATTTGGATAAAGATTAATACTCAAATTTCTCAACTTTTTTTATTATTAAAACTACATTGCAATACAATAATGCATCAAACTAATGTATTCTCTCACTTTTGATATGTAGCCCGAGTTATTGTTTAAGTTATTCTTTCTACTTAGTCAGTACCTTTAAATAGCTTTTGGAAAACCTTATTTACGTTTAATTACTTTATGGACTTTGTCAATGATGGATACCTTATCAAGACCGTATTTAGTCATTAATTGAGCCGGAGTACCAGATTCACCAAAAGTGTCTTGAGTAGCAACGATTTCCATTGGAATGGGATGTTTAAGCCCTAATAAGCCTGAAATACTTTCTCCCAAACCACCCAAGTAATTATGTTCTTCAGCACTTACAAGACAACCTGTCTTTTTAACAGAATTTAAGATGATCACTTCATCTAAAGGCTTGATGGTGTGTATATTAATTACTTCTGCGCTAATCCCTTGACCCTCTAGTTCTTCTGCAGCTTGAAGTGCTTCCCATACTAAATGTCCTGTAGCAACTATAGTAACGTCACTTCCTTGATTTAATAAGATACCTTTTCCAATTTCAAAACCTAAGTCTGGCGTAGTGAAATTAGCAACTTTTGGACGGCCAAAGCGTAAATAAACAGGACCATCAAAATCTGCAATAGCAATTGTTGCTGCTTTGGTTTGGTTATAATCACAAGTATTAATCACCGTCATACCTGGAAGCATTTTCATCATTCCAATATCTTCAAGGATTTGATGAGTTGCCCCATCTTCACCTAAAGTGATTCCGGCATGTGATGCACAGATTTTCACATTCTTTCCAGAATAAGCAATAGATTGACGAATTTGATCATATACTCTACCTGTAGAAAAATTGGCAAAAGTACCAGTAAAGGGAATTTTACCTCCGATAGTTAATCCAGCAGCAATCCCCATCATATTGGCTTCAGCGATCCCAATTTGATAAAAACGCTCAGGATTTTCATCAATAAAATCTTGCATTTTAAGGGATCCAATTAGATCGGCACAAAGCGCGACTACATTGGGGTTTGTTCTTCCTAATTCTGTTAAACCGTCTCCAAATCCTGAACGGGTATCGTTACTTCCTTGGTTAGTATATTGTTTCATTGTGCTTAAATTTTAATAATCCCCAAGGGTTTCTTCGTTTTGTGCTAATGCATTTTCTAATTGTTCATCATTAGGAGCTTTACCATGCCATGCGTGAGTGTACATCATAAAATCTACACCATTACCCATTTCTGTTTCCATGAGAATAGCAATGGGTTTTTGTTGTCCTAATTTTGATTTGGCTTCTATCAAAATTTCAAGAATTCGTTCTATAGAATTTCCCTCTTTTATAGACAGTACCTCCCAACCAAAGGCTTTGAATTTTTTCGCTACGTCTCCCATATGTAAGACTTCGTCTGTAGAGCCATCGATTTGTTTACCATTCAAATCCACGGCAGCAATAATGTTATCAACTCCTTTTGCAGCAGCATACATTAAAGCTTCCCAGTTTTGTCCTTCCTGAAGCTCCCCATCTCCCATTAAAACAAAGACTGTTTTCGGGTCATTATTTAATTTTTTTGCTTGTGCAGCACCAATGGCTACAGAAAGTCCCTGACCCAAAGATCCTGATGCCACTCTTATGCCTGGAAGCCCTTCATGAGTTGTTGGATGCCCTTGAAGTCTGGAATTAATTAAACGAAACGTATTGAGTTCTTCTACAGGGAAATATCCTTTTCGCGCCAATACACTGTAAAAAACGGGTGATATGTGTCCGTTGGATAGAAAAAATAAATCTTCATGAGTTCCATTCATTTCAAAGGGAATTTTGGTATCCATGATATTGAAATAAAGGGAAACAAAAAACTCAACACATCCTAATGAACCTCCAGGGTGACCTGAATTAACTTTATGAACCATGCGGAGGATATCTCTTCGTACTTGTGTACTTATATTTTCAAGAGCGTTAATGTCTGACATAATTTAATTTTGCCCAAAAGTAACTTTTGTATTGACATTATCAAAAAAGGATTTAATAAACTTACAACCAAGCTTTGAGAAGTAATTAACAATGCGAAGGCTCTATTATTTATTCATGAGAACACTATCTTTACAATCAATGAAATTTACACTTTTAGCAAACGATTCAAGTACGGCAGCCAGAGCAGCAACACTTACCACCGATCACGGAACTATTGAGACTCCTATTTTTATGCCGGTAGGTACGGCAGCTACAGTAAAAGGAATCCATCAACGAGAATTAAAAAATGATATAAAACCAGATATTATTCTGGGGAATACTTACCATTTATATTTACGTCCCGGCACCAAAATTTTAGAAGAAGCAGGGGGTTTGCATAAATTCATGGGATGGCAAGGTCCTATTTTAACGGATTCTGGAGGATATCAAGTCTATTCCCTTTCTGCCAATAGAAAAATTAAGGAAGAAGGGGTAAAGTTTAAATCCCATATTGACGGTTCCTATCATGTTTTTACTCCTGAACGTGCTATTAAAATTCAACGTTCTATCGGGGCCGATATCATTATGGCTTTTGATGAATGCACTCCTTACCCATGCGATTATCGTTATGCAAAAACTTCTATGGAGCGAACCCATCGATGGTTAAAGCGATGCATAGAAGCGCATCAATCCCTCCCAATGTCTTATGATTACGAACAAACTTTATTTCCTATTGTTCAGGGAAGTACGTATGCTGATTTAAGAAAAATTTCTGCAGAATTTATTGCCGCCCAAGACCTTCCTGCAAATGCAATTGGAGGACTTTCGGTAGGGGAGCCGGCCGAAGAAATGTATGCCATGACTGATGAAGTATGTGCTGTTTTACCTGAAGATAAACCTCGATATCTTATGGGAGTGGGTACGCCTATTAATTTGCTTGAGAATATCGCTTTAGGAGTGGACATGTTCGATTGTGTTTTGCCAACTCGTAATGCAAGAAATGGAATGTTGTTTACTGCAGAGGGAACAATAAACATTAAAAACAAAAAGTGGGAAAATGATTTTTCACCCATAGATTCCTCTGGATACTGTTATGCAGACACTGATTATAGCAAGGCCTATTTGCGACATCTTTTTACGGTGAATGAAATGTTAGGAAAACAGATTGCTACCCTCCACAATTTGAGCTTTTATCTTTGGTTGGTTCGTGAAGCGAGAAAACATATATTAGCAGGAACTTTTGGATCATGGAAAAATAAAATGGTGCGTCAAATGGAACCAAGACTATAAATGAAACTCATTGATTTATACATAATCAAGCGCTACATTGGCACTTTTGCAGTGATGATTCTACTGTTTATCCCCATTGGTATTATGGTGGATGTAGCTGAAAAAATTGACAAGTTTAAAGAAAAAGAAGTACCCTTTTCTGCTATTTTAGAGTATTACATTGACTTTACTTGGTATTTTGCCAATTTACTTTTCCCCATTTTCTTATTTCTCTCTGTGATTTGGTTTACTTCCAAACTAGCCAATAATACTGAGGTGATTGCCATTTTGAGTTCGGGAATTTCATTTTTTAGATACCTAAGACCCTTTTTGTTGGCAGCAACTTTTATTGCCATTTTCGCTTTTTTTGCGGGTATGTTTATAGTTCCTAAATCAAATTTAGGATTTAACGATTTTAGATATAGGTATATCATAAAAAAAGAAGCCAGAAATACTACCAAAGTTTTTCAGCAAATTAATGATAATGAATTCATTTATGTAAACAGTTATGATCCTATTAGAAAACGAGCAACCAATTTTACTTTAGAGCATTTTGATGGCAATGAGCTTAAATTCAAAATCAAATCAAGTAGAATAAGATGGATTGATAAGGACAGTGTTTTTCGTTTATCGAATTATTCAAAGAGAACTTTCCTGAAAGACTCAGAATATTATGAAAGTGATGCAAGAAAAGACACTCTTTTTGATTTTGAAATCCAAGATTTAGCTCCAGTAAACTACATTGCAGAGACGCTTACTTTTTCAGAACTTAATCAGTTTATTGATGAAGAAAAAGAACGCGGTTCCATCTTAACCAATAATCACTTATTAGTTCGTCACAAACGCTGGAGTATCCCTATATCTGCCTTTTTTTTAACGGTAATAGCAGTTGCGGTTTCTTCCTTCAAACGAAGAGGAGGAATGGGCGTCAATTTAGCTTTTGGAATTAGTTTGGGATTCCTCTTTATCTTCTTTGATAAAATTTTTGGGGTCCTGGTGAGTAAATCCACATTTCCACCTGTTGTAGCGGCATGGCTCCCTTTAGTATTATTCGGTCTATTAGCAGTATTTTTACTTCGCTATGCAAAACGATAGATCAAGAAGTCTGCTGCTTTATCATTTTATGGTGGTTATTTTCGGATTTTCTTCTGTTTTAGGAGCTTTGATTTCATTGGAGGCCATTCCATTAGTACTATATCGAATGGGGTTAGCATCAGTAGGCTTGGCATTCTTTTTTTTCTTTTATAAGCCTCAGTATTTTAAACTTTCTCCAAATATGTGGGGAAAGGTGAGTTTGGGAGGAGTTATTATTGCCATTCATTGGGTCACTTTTTTTTATGCTATCAAAGTAGCAGGGGTATCATTGACATTAAGTATGATGGCAACAGGAGCTTTTATCACTGCCATGATAGAACCCCTAATAATTCGAAGAAAAATCCTAGGCTATGAAATTATATTTGGTGGAATCACAGCCATAGGGGTAGGGGTTATTTTTAATGCAGAATTTGAACAATTCTATGGGATTTTAATTGCTCTACTTTCTGCTTTTCTTTCTGCACTTTTCACAATTTTAAACAACCAAATGGTTAAACATGCGCTGCCCATAACACTTTCTTTTTATGAGCTTTTGGTTGGAACTCTTGTTTGTGGGATATATGTTATGTTTTTTGGGAATTATGCTTGGAGTTCCTTTGCATTCCATGGCTATGATTGGATATGGATTTTAATTTTGGCTTGGGTTTGCACCTCATATGCGTTTAACGTTTCCATAAAAGTCATGAAACATTTATCATCTTTTACAATCATGATGATAATTAACTTGGAACCCATCTATGGAATTCTGTTATCACTTGCTATATGGAACGAAAGGGAGTATTTGAGTCCAAGTTTTTATCTTGGATTTTTCATTGTTTTGGGTAGTATTTTAGTTAATGGAATTTATAAACATAAGAAAGAAGGTTTAAAAAAAGGAACCTAGTTCTAAAGAATTTTTACATTTGTCATAGATAATTTTATATGGAATATTTAGAATTTGAATCACCAATAAAAGAACTACACGATCAACTTGATAAATGTAAGTTGATTGGAACTGAGAGTGAAATCGATGTCACAGAAACCTGTGGTCAAATTGAACAAAAGCTTGAAAAATCCAAAAAGGAAATTTACGGTAATCTCAGTGCATGGCAGCGAGTACAGCTTTCAAGACATCCTTCTAGACCGTTTGCATTAGATTATATAAAAGCACTATGTGGCGATACATTTTTGGAATTGCATGGAGATAGAAATGTAATGGACGACAAAGCCATGATTGGAGGTTTAGGCAAAATAGATGACCAATCTTTTATGTTTATTGGAACTCAAAAAGGTTACAATACCAAAACACGTCAATATCGTAATTTTGGAATGTCAAACCCTGAGGGATATCGTAAAGCATTACGCTTGATGAAGTCTGCCGATAAATTTGGTGTCCCTATTGTTACTTTTGTAGATACTCCAGGTGCGTTTCCCGGACTTGAAGCAGAAGAACGCGGACAAGGAGAGGCTATTGCTCGTAACATATTTGAAATGATGTCCATTTCTGTGCCTATTATCGTAGTGATTATAGGAGAGGGAGCTTCAGGAGGAGCCTTGGGAATTGGAGTTGGTGACAAAGTTTTTATGCTTGAGAACACTTGGTATTCAGTAATTTCTCCTGAATCTTGTTCTTCAATTTTATGGCGTAGTTGGGAACATAAAGAGGCCGCTGCAGATGCTTTGAAACTGACTTCTAAAGATATGCTTAAGAATAAACTGATAGACAAGATCATTAAGGAGCCTCTTGGTGGAGCTCATTTTGATCGTGAAAAAACATTTAAAACTGTTCAAAAAGAATTATTAGCCACTTTTAAGAAACTTGAAAAAGAGTCTCCAGAAGACCGAGTGCATACCCGCCGTGAGAAATTTCTTTCCATGGGAAATTTTGAAGACTAATTTTTTTAGTTTATTAACATTTTTTTTGACTTGTAAACACCTGATTCTTTATAGATGGGTGACATTCTTTGTTTTAATTTTCAATTCAATTTTATAAAAGCGAGTACTTTAGTCTCATGGAAAAAAAGAAGTCTCTTGAATATGTAAAAACCCCTAATCCTGCTGTAATAAATTTACAGCAGGGTAAAATACCGCCTCAAGCTCTGGAGCTAGAAGAAGCGGTATTAGGAGCTATGTTGATTGATAAAAAAGGGGTAGATGAGGTGATTGATATCTTACAGCCCGACGCTTTTTATAAAAAATCTCACCAACTTATCTTTGAAGCAATATATCAGTTGTTTCAGGATTCTCAGCCTATTGATCTCTTGACCGTTTCGTCTGAACTAAGAAAAAAGGGAAAACTAGAAGCTGTAGGTGGAGAATTTTATCTAGTCCAATTATCACAGCGAGTTGCTTCTTCAGCGCATATTGAGTTCCATGCTCGAATCATTTTGCAGAAATTTATTCAAAGAAGTTTGATTAAAATTTCAAGTGAAATTATTGAAAGTGCTTATAAAGAATCTACAGATGTATTTGATTTACTTGATGAAGCAGAATCCAAGCTATACGATGTTACTCAAGGAAACATAAAAAAATCTTCAGAGACTGCTCAGAATTTAGTTCTTGAGGCGAAAAAGAAAATTGAAGAAATTTCAAAGCGTGACGGACTTAGTGGGGTCAGTACTGGTTTTGAAAAATTAGACAAATTAACCTCAGGATGGCAGCCCAGTGATTTAATAATTATTGCAGCACGTCCTGGTATGGGGAAAACTGCTTTGACATTGTCCATGGCACGAAATATTGCCGTTGGAAAACAAATACCTGTAGCTTTTTTCTCTTTGGAGATGTCTTCAGTACAATTAATCACACGTTTGATTTCCTCCGAAACTGGTTTGTCCTCTGAAAAACTAAGAACAGGTAAATTAGCAGATCATGAATGGCAGCAGTTAAATGTTAAGGTGACTGATCTTGAAAAAGCACCCTTGTTTATAGATGATACTCCCTCACTTTCAATATTTGACTTAAGAGCAAAGGCACGAAGACTTTCTTCACAGTACGGAATCAAGTTGATCGTTGTAGATTACTTGCAATTGATGACTGCAGGCGCAAGCTCAAAAACTGGAAACAGAGAGCAAGAAATCTCTACTATTTCAAGAAATTTAAAAGCCTTAGCCAAAGAATTGAATATTCCTGTAATTGCACTTTCTCAGCTTTCACGTGCTGTAGAAACCCGTGGAGGAACTAAAAGACCTATGCTTTCTGATCTCAGGGAATCTGGAGCTATTGAACAAGATGCAGATATCGTTTCCTTTATTTATCGACCAGAATATTACAATATTGACGAATGGGATGATGATGAAAGGACCCCCTCTGAAGGTCAGGCTGAATTCATTGTTGCAAAACACCGAAATGGAGGTCTTGATAACATCCGACTTAAATTTTTGGGTCATCTTGGGAAGTTTGAAGATTTAGATAGTTTCGATTCTCCTTTTGAATTTCAATCAAAAATGAATCCCAATGATGCTGCAATTGACCCTGCAAGTCTTCCAAGTCCAGATGCTGCCTTTGGTGATTTTGAGGAGGGAGATGACGATTCTCCGTTTTAGGAGGTTAAAAATCTAGCCGCATTAAAATATCAGTTTGTGCATCATCTCCCAACATAAAAATATGTTGATCAAAAGCTTTAAGTCCCTTTTTTTTGTAGAAGTGGACTGCTTTATTATTGTGTTCCCAAACTCCCAGCCACATTTGATTGTATCCTTTTTCACGACCTAGGTGTAAAGCAGTGTTAAAAAGTTCACTTCCGAAACCCTTACCTTGGAATTCCCTTTTAATGTATATACGTTCTATTTCAAAGGCAGTATTTCCCAAAACAGTCTCGGTTTGGGCAGCATTAAAATTTAGTTTTAAATATCCGATGATTTGTTCGTGATGAAACGCAAAATAAAAGTATGAATCTGGATTTGAAAGTTCTTTTTCAGTATTCTCCAAGGTCATGGTAGTTTCAAAATACCACTGCATATTTTTTGGAGTATTCTGAGAAGCAAATGTTTCGTCGAATGTTTGAACTGCAAGTTCATGAAGCTCTATTGATTGCGATACTTCTATTTTTTTTAAACTAATCTGCATGAAATATTTTTCAAACGCTTATACCATAAGATTCTAGAGAATTGGCAAGCTGTTCAGGGCTTGTAAACTGAATTCCATTAATCCCTAAAGCTTCTGCACCCCTAATGTTTCTCAGATTATCATCGATAAAAATTGCTGTTTTTGGGTCAATTTTAAAACGATCGAGAGTAATTTGATAAATATCATAAAAGGGCTTTCTTGTCTGTTCAGTTCCTGAGACAACAATCCCTTCAAACCAATGTAGAAAATCAAACTTTTTTAAGGCTATTGGAAAAGTTTCTGCACTCCAATTGGTTAAAGCAACAACGCTGTAGTTTGGATTATCGATAAGTTTTTTTAGAATTGCTACTGTACCTGATATAGAATCGCCTAACATTTCTTCCCATCTCCCATAGTACATTCGAATTAGATTTTCATGTTCTGGAAATTGCTTTACAAGATTCGCCGTTGCTTGGGCAAGGGGATAACCAGCGTCTTGGTTTTCATTCCAATGCATCGTACATATTTCATCAAAAAACCATTGCATTTTTTTTTGATCACCTTCAAATACATCTAAATATACATAGGCTGGATTCCAATCAATTAAGACACCACCTAAATCAAAAATTATCGTTTTTATAGTGCTAGTTGTTTTCATTCGTTTTCATCTTTTTGTCCTACACTCATTAAATACGCTTTTAAAAAGGAATCTATTTGTCCATTCATAACGGCATCTACATCAGTCACTTCATGTTGTGATCTGACGTCTTTTACTAATTTGTAAGGATGCATTACATAATTTCGAATTTGTGATCCCCATTCAATTTTCTTTTTTGAAGCTTCTATTTCATCTCGTGCAGAAAGTTTCTTTTGTAATTCAATTTCATACAATTGGGAGCGTAATAATTGCATAGCTTTATTTTTATTTTCTAATTGGGAGCGAGTTTCTGAATTTTCAATAATGATTCCCGTAGGGTGGTGTCTCAAGCGGACAGCTGTTTCTACTTTATTGACATTTTGTCCCCCAGCTCCACTAGCTCGCATGGTTTCCCAAGTATAGTCGGAAGGACTGACAACGATTTCTATACTATCATCAACTAAGGGATATACATAAACAGAAGCAAACGAAGTGTGTCGTTTGGCATTACTGTCAAAAGGAGAGATTCTCACCAAGCGATGTACTCCATTTTCACCTTTTAGCCAACCAAAAGCAAAATCACCCTCTAGCTCTAAAGTTACTGTTTTAATTCCAGCCACATCCCCAGCCTGGTGATTGAGTTCTTTGATTTTATAGCCTTGTTTTTCCCCCCACATGAGATACATACGCATAAGCATTTCTGCCCAGTCACAACTTTCTGTTCCCCCAGCACCTGCTGTTATTTGAAGCACAGCACTTAAGTCATCTCCTTCGTCAGACAGCATGTTCCTGAATTCTAAAGCCTCCAAACGTTCTAAGTTTGTTTCGTATTGATTTTTTACTTCCTCCGTGTCTGCATCTCCACTTTTTTCGAATTCCATCAAGACTTCAAGGTCTTCATTCCCTTGTTGAATCAATTCATAATCAATAACCCATTTTTTAAGGGTTCTCAATTGTTTCATATGAGCTTCTGCTGCTTTGGCATCATTCCAAAAATCGGGGGCTAAGGTCTTCTCTTCTTGGTTTTTTATTTCTATTTCCTTGGCATCAATGTCAAAGATAGCGCCTCAAGGCGCTGATACGCTTCGTTAAGGACTTGAATTGTTCGTTAGAAATCATAGTGTCTATTTCTACAAAAATAAGGATAATGAGAGGATATCCCATTTGTAGTGTAACATGAATTTCAATTTATTCAATTCTAAAAGAGAATAAAATCTTCATATGATGATTCATTAGACCCATTATAATTTTCAACCAGTTAAATTGAAGTTCAAAAATAATCATAAACACTATGCTAATAATTGCATTCGCTCAAATAAAAAAACACCCCATACTTTCCTTACTTTTATGCGAAATAAAAAATATATATGAATCTACTTTCTGTAGAAGGCATTTCAAAATCCTATGGCGAACGGACAATTTTTGAACCCCTTTCCTTTGGAGTAAGTATTGGGCAAAAAATTGCATTGATTGCTAAAAATGGGAGTGGGAAAACCACTTTACTTAAAATCATTGCCCAGCGGGTCAATCCCGACCAAGGGGAGGTGAATTTCAGAAAGGGAACCCTTATTTCGTATTTAGAACAAGAACCTTCCTTGGATTCAAGTTTATCTGTGGAGGAAACTATTTTGGGTTCAGGAAATAAAACCCTTCAGGTGATAGAGCAGTACGAAAAAGCTTTATTGAACCCAGAAAATGCAGATGCTTATCAAAAAGCATTTGAAGCAATGGACCAGCATGAAGCTTGGGACTTTGAAACCCAGTATAAGCAGATGTTAAGCAAGTTAAAACTAGGAGATTTGACATTAAAGGTAGCTTCTTTATCGGGGGGGCAAAAAAAGCGTTTGGCTTTATGCACAGCCTTATTAGAAAAACCAGACCTTCTCATTTTAGATGAACCTACTAACCATCTTGACATGGAAATGATAGAATGGTTGGAAGCCTATTTTATGAAAGAAAAGCTAACCCTTCTCATGGTGACTCACGATCGTTACTTTTTGGAGCGCGTCTGTAATGAAATTATAGAATTGGATGAAGGGGACCTGTATTGTTACAAAGGAAGTTATTCGTACTATCTTGAAAAAAGAGCGATTCGTATTGCTCATGAAGAAACAGTTGCGCATAAAACAAAGCGGCATTTTGTAAAAGAGCTTGAGTGGATGCGACGTCAACCCAAAGCCAGAACGACAAAATCAAAATCACGTATTGATGATTTTAAAATCATAAAAGAAAAAACACAGCAGAGACGAAACGATCATGAAGTACAGTTGGAAATCAACATGGAGCGTTTGGGTTCCAAAATGATAGAAATGCACAAGGTGTCTAAAGCATTCAAAGACACCGTTATTTTAGATCAATTTGACTATAATTTTCAACGTAATGATCGTATCGGAATCATCGGAAAGAACGGTACTGGAAAATCTACTTTGTTAAATTTGTTAACAAACAGCATTCAACCCGATACTGGAAAAATCATTCGAGGAGAAACCTTAAAATTTGGATATTATACCCAAGGAGGAATCAAAATTAAAGAAGGTCAAAAAGTAATAGAAGTTATTCAGGAGTTTGGTGAATATATTCCTCTAAAAAAAGGTAAAAAAATCTCAGCCCAACAGTTACTCGAGCGTTTTCTGTTTGATCGAAAAAAACAATACGATTTTGTGGAGAAGCTGAGTGGGGGTGAGCGGAAGCGTCTTTATTTATGTACCGTATTAATTCAAAATCCAAATTTTCTGATTCTTGATGAACCTACCAATGATCTAGACATCATTACTCTCAATGTATTAGAGAGTTTTTTATTGGATTTCCCTGGTTGTTTGCTGGTGGTTTCTCACGATCGTTATTTTATGGATAAAATTGTAGACCATCTTTTTGTTTTAAAAGGGCAAGGCCAAATCGAAGACTTTCCTGGAAATTATTCCGATTATAGAGCATATGAGGGAGAAAATCAGTCGCAAAATAATACTACTGAAAAGAAGGTGAAAAAGGAATGGAAGAAAGAGACAAATTCACAAAAGGGACTTTCCTATCAAGATCAGCAAACCTTTAAGAAGTTAGAAAAAACAATAAAAAAATTAGAAGAAGAAAAGGAACTTCTTCAAAACCGTTTTGTAAACGAAGCCTTAACTCCAGTGGAAATCAAAGCCTTGTCGATTACTTTAGGTGAATTAGAAGCAGATTTGGAACAAAAATCTGATCAGTGGCTTAGGTTTTCTATGTTGATGGAAGAATGAGTTGTTTTATCAATTTTACTGGTTAATAAAAAAACAGCATCCTCTAAATTCCATTCACTTGTTTTTAGTAGTTTTAAATTCACAAAACTAGAACCATGATGCATCGGACTGCTTATTTCTTACTCGTTGTATTTTTATTGACCATAAGGCTAAATGCTCAAAATAGAGCCAATAAAAACAAACCACAAGACACCCCCTCACTTTTAGATAAAACACAGGCTTATACTGGTTTTTTTGATTTTAATTACCATCCAGAAAAGGACGCCATTTACATGACTGTCAAGAAGCTAGACGAACAGTTTTTATATGTAAACAGTTTGAGCCAAGGGATTGGAAGTAATGATATTGGTTTGGATCGTGGACAACTTGGAAATGAACGTGTTGTGTATTTTTCCAAAGCAGGAAATAAGTTATTGTTGGTACAACCTAATCTTCGCTATCGCTCAACTTCAGAGAATCCTCTAGAACAGCGATCAATCAAAGAAGCATTTGCTAAATCGGTCTTATTTGGTTTTCCAATTGAAGAGACTAAAGACGGAAATTATATCATCAATCTAACTCCTTTCCTACTTCAAGATGCCCATGGAGTATCTCAACGCTTAAAACGCAGAAATCAAGGGAGTTTTCGTGTAGATCAAAGTAGATCTGCAATATCTTTAGAACGTACCAAAGCCTTTCCATTCAATGTAGAATTTGATATGTTATTAACATTTAAAGGTATTGCAGAGGGAAGTTTGTTACGCTCAGTTACTCCAACACCCAATGCGGTTACTGTGCACCAGCATCATTCTTTTGTTGCCCTGCCAGATGCAGCCTATACCCCTAGAGATTTTGATCCACGTTCAGGGGTGAATGCAATGAATTTTTATGATTATTCTACTCCAGTGAGTAGTGCTACTCAAAAACAATACATCTACCGCCATCGACTGGAAAAGAAAGATCCTACTGCTGACATAAGCGAAGCTGTGGAACCTATAATTTATTATTTAGATAACGGAACGCCTGAGCCTGTTCGTTCTGCTCTTTTAGAAGGAGGGAGTTGGTGGAATCAAGCCTTTGAAAGCATTGGGTATAAGGATGCGTTCCAAGTTAAAATACTACCCGATGATGCAGATCCGTTAGATGTTCGTTATAATGTAATTCAATGGGTGCATCGCTCCACCCGAGGTTGGAGTTATGGCGCAAGTGTCGCAGATCCAAGAACAGGTGAAATTATAAAAGGTCATGTGAGTTTGGGTAGTCTTAGGATTCGTCAGGATTTCATGATAGCATTGGGCCTTACAGAAGCTCCTTTTGATCCTAATAACAACAAAGAACAAGCCGCTCTTAATTTAGCTTTAGCACGAATTCGGCAGTTGTCTGCACACGAGATTGGACATACCTTAGGTTTTGCACATAATTTTGCTGCTAGTTCTAATGCCAGAACTTCTGTAATGGATTATCCACATCCCAACCTTGAACTGGAGGCAGGCAAAATTGTATTTGATAACGCTTACGAGGTGGGAATTGGATCTTGGGATAAAGTTAGCGTAGGCTATGCTTATATTGATTTTCCAGAGGGTACAGATGAAAAAGCGGCACTCAACAACCTCCTTGAGCAAAGTGTGAGTGAAGGGCATCGTTTTATTAGCGATAGAGATGCTCGTCCTGTTGGTGGTGCACATCCAAAGGCTCATTTGTGGGATAATGGATCTTTGGCCACTACAGAGCTAGCCAATTTAATGCAGATTCGATCAAAAGCACTTAATCATCTCAATTTAAATCATCTTCGTGAAGGGGAACCTTACAGCGCATTGGAAGATCGTTTTGTTCCTATGTACCTCTTACACCGCTATCAGGTGGAGGCTGTAGTGAAACTTATCGGTGGTGTAGATTATGATTATGCAGTAAAAGGCCCTCAAAAATATAAAACTACAACCGTTGATGCTACCAGCCAACGCAATGCTTTGTTAGCATATCTGAATGTATTGAGTCCTAAGGCGTTAAAAATTCCCGATCATCTTTATCCATTATTGCACCCTCGTTCTTTCTCAAATCCGAGAGATCGTGAAAATTTCCTTTCTCAAACAGGAGTCAGTTTTGATTATTTGGGAATTGCAAACAGTTTGAGTGATGCCTTGATCGGTATGCTATTGCATCCTGAACGAGCGAATAGGCTGGTGATGCAATATGGCTTTGATACGAATCAGCTTTCTCTTAAAGAGACGATTAATTCTTTAATTAAAAATCATTTTAAAATTTCTCCTAGAGATCCCCATGAAAGTCAATTAAATGAAATCGTCAAAGCAAACATAATGAGTCATTTGATGGATTTAGGACAAAACAGCTTGTCCAGTAGCATTACTAAAGCAGTGGTCTATGACCAGATTGTTGCATTGGATCAATGGTTAGCAGGTCAAAGGGCGGTAAATTTCAATCAATATTACCGTAATGAAATTCAAAAATACTTTGAAAATCCTAACGATTTTAAACCAACTTCTTCAAGGAGGCTACCTGATGGTTCTCCCATAGGTATGTTTTCATGTGACTATTAATTTCAATTTAAGGCGAATGAAAGTAAATTTGATTAGTGATACGGTTACCAAGCCCTCTGAAGGGATGTTAGAGGCCATGTTTGCTGCTCAAGTGGGGGATGATGTATTTAAAGAAGATGAATCGATCAATACTCTTGAGACTGATTTGGCTAAACTCTTTGGTGTGGAAGCGGCATTGTTTTTTCCATCAGGTACAATGGCGAATCAAACAGCTATTAAACTACACACCCAACCCGGAGAACAATTAATCTGCGATCATTATTCGCATGTTTACAATTATGAAGGGGGAGGGGTGAGTTTTAATTCTGGAGTTTCTTGTAAGTTGATTGTGGGAGATCGAGGAAGAATTACAGCGACTCAAATAGAAGCCTGTATCAATCCACCAGATTTTTACCACAGCCCAAAGACAAGTCTGGTTTGTTTGGAAAACACCACTAATAAAGGGGGAGGAGCAGTTTACGATTTTAACGATATGATTGCAATTCGCGCCTTATGTGAAACGCACAACTTAGCCCTTCATTTAGATGGAGCACGATTATGGAATGCTTTAGAAGTCACTAATGAAGCACCAGCAGCGTATGGAAAAATTTTTGACACCATTTCTGTATGTTTGAGTAAAGGCCTGGGTTGTCCGGTAGGTTCAGTGCTTTTGGGCTCAAAAGCGATGATTGATCAGGCCATACGCATACGAAAGGTTTTTGGTGGGGGAATGCGACAATCGGGCTATCTTGCTGCTGCTGGTTCTTATGCTCTAAAAAACCACAGAAAAGATCTTAGAGAAGACCATAGGAAGGCGAAAGAGATTGAAACCGTATTGTCTACTTGTACTTTTGTGGATAAGGTTCAGCCTGTATCAACTAATATTATTATATTTTCTTTAATTTCAACATTCTCAGAATTGGATTTTATCTCAAAAATGAGAAAACAGAGCATAGACTTAATTGCTCTTGGAAAAGGAAAACTCCGAATGGTTACCCATCGTGATTATACTCGAAAACAGCACGATCATGTGTTAACAACTTTAACAAAAATGAATTGATATGCATAGACCTATTTTAATTTCAAGTTTGATTTTTGTATTCCTATTCACAGCATGTAAAAACAAAATAAAAATGAACTTTGATACAAGTACTCAAGCTCCCACAGCAGAGCAGATTCCATACCAATTGAAGGAGCATGGCGATATTCGTGTTGATAATTACTATTGGATGAAGGAAAGGGACAATCCGGAGGTTATTGATTACTTGGAGCGCGAAAACGATTATTTCAATAAAATGACTACCGAAACTGACTCCTTTCGTAAGGATCTTTTTGAAGAACTAAAAAGCAGAATAAAAGAAGACGATGAATCAGTTCCCTATTTTTATAATGGGTATTGGTACATTACCCGATTTGAACAGGGACAACAATATCCTATTTACATCCGTAAAAAAGAGGCTTTAACATCACCTGAAGAAGTGCTATTTGACTGTAATGAAATGTCAAAAGGATTTGATTATTTCCGTTTGGTAGGTGTAAATGTAAGTCCAGACAACACTAAAGTTGTTTATGGAATTGATACGGAATCGAGAAGGAAATACACCCTTTATGTAAAAGACCTACTGACTGAAACGATCTTACCTACTAAGATTGAAAATACAACAGGAGGCTCGGCTTGGACATCTGATAATGAACATTTTTTCTATGTTTACAAAAATCCGGAAACCCTTCGTTCGGAAAAAATTTACAGACATAATATCCTAGCCTCTGGCAATGAAGATCCATTGATATTTCATGAGAAAGATGAAACCTTTTCGGTGTATGTAAGAGAATCTAAATCGTTAGATTATGTTTTCATTTCTTCCTACAGTACCTTGACCACTGAACATCAGTTTATTAAGGCAGATAAGCCATTGGATGCGTTTCAATATATACAACCTAGAATCAGAGGCTTAGAATATAGTGTTGGGCAATTTGAAAATCATTTTTATATTTTGACAAACCATAATGATTCTAAGAATTTTAAAATTGTAAAAACTCCCATTGCATCTCCTTCTATAGAGCATTGGGAAACAATCTTGGAACATCGTGAAGATGTTTTACTTGAGGATTTCGAGATTTTTAAAGAATACTTTGTGATCACAGAGCGTGAACAGGGTTTGACAAAAATAAGAATTCAACGTTGGGATCAAAAAGAAGACTATTTCTTACCCATCGATGGAGAGACCTATAGCCTTTATTCGGAATTTAATCCAAGTTTTGAAACTACAAAACTTCGATATGGATTTACCTCTCTCACCACACCCAGTAGTGTTTTTGAGTTTGATATGGCTGATCGTACCCAAACTTTGTTGAAGCAACAAGTAGTAATGGATTCCAGTTTTGAAATCAAAAATTATGTTGAAAATAGAATTTGGGCTCCAACTAGAGATGGGGTGAAGATCCCCATGTCTGTAGTACATCACAAAGACACCAAACTTAGCAAAGAAACACCTATTTTATTGTATGCCTATGGGTCTTACGGTTCCACAATTGATCCTAGATTTTCAAGCACACGTCTAAGCCTTTTGGACAGGGGCTTTGTTTTTGCAATTGCTCATATCAGGGGGAGTGAATTCCTAGGGAGAAATTGGTATGAAGAAGGAAAGTTATTAAAAAAGAAAAATACTTTTAATGATTTTATCGACTGCTCCAAATTTCTTATCGAGAATAATTACACCAGTCCTTCTCATCTTCACGCTTTAGGCGGTTCTGCTGGAGGTTTGCTTATGGGTGTCATTGTAAATGAAGCTCCAGAATTGTATAGAAGTGTAATTGCAGCAGTACCTTTTGTAGACGTGGTGACTACTATGCTTGACTCAAGTATTCCACTAACCACGGGAGAATATGATGAATGGGGAAACCCAAATGAAAAAGAATATTACGACTATATGAAATCCTATTCACCTTATGATAATGTAGAGGCTCAGGCTTATCCTAATTTGCTCATTACGGCGGGCTATCACGATTCTCAAGTTCAATACTGGGAGCCTGCCAAATGGGCTGCTAAATTAAGAACACTCAAAACAGATGCAAATGTGTTGTTTTTAAACACAAATATGGAAGCAGGGCATAGTGGAGCTTCTGGTCGATTTGACGCTTTAAAAGAAACGGCAAAAGAGTTTGCTTTCATGTTACAGTTAGAAGGTAAAGCTGAGTAATTTATTTTGATTAAATTTGCATAAAATTTGTTTTATATAATAGTATGAATAACCATGTGAAACCCTATCAAAATGTATTAGAGTTGATAGGAAACACCCCTCTAATCAAATTAAACAATATTGTGAAAGGATACGAGGGAACATTTTATGCTAAGTTTGAGGCGTTTAATCCTGGACACTCCAACAAAGACAGAATTGCGATTCATATTATAGAGGAGGCAGAACGAAGAGGTATTTTAAATCCTGGCGCTACAATTATTGAAACTACCTCTGGAAACACGGGCTTCAGTTTGGCTATGGTTTCTATGATTAAAGGATATAATTGTATACTCGCTGTTAGTTCAAAATCATCTAAGGATAAAATTAATATGTTGAGTTCCATGGGAGCTCAGGTACACGTGTGCCCTGCCAATGTTGCCGCAGATGATCCAAGATCATATTATCAGGTTGCCAAGCGATTACACAGTGAAATGAAAGAATCGGTGTATATAAACCAATACTTTAATGATTTAAATGTTGAAGCACACTACAAATCAACAGGTCCAGAAATATGGAAACAAACAAATGGAGAAATTACACATTTGGTGGCAAGTAGTGGAACAGGAGGTACAATTTCAGGATGTGCGAAGTATTTAAAAGAAGTTAACCCAGATATTACCATTATTGGAGTTGACGCTTATGGATCAGTCTTGAAAAAATACCACGAGACTAAAGAGTTTGATACAAATGAAATTTATCCCTACCGAATTGAAGGCTTGGGCAAAAATTTGATTCCAACAGCAACTCACTTCGATTTGATTGATTTATTTGTTAAAGTTACAGACGAAGAAAGCGCCCATAGAGCACGTAGAGTGACACGTTCGGAAGGCATGTTTGTTGGATATACTTCTGGTGCTGCCATGCAGGCGGTACATCAATTGGCAGAAGAAAATTATTTTGATAAAGACAGTAAAGTTGTAGTCGTTTTTCCAGATCACGGATCACGCTACATGAGTAAGATATATAGCGAAGATTGGATGGAGGAGCAAGGTTTTTTTGATACCGACAATGAATCACAACATAACATAGAGTACATAAAAGATATTACAGACAAGAAATGAGAGATTTATTTGATAGAATACATGCCAATAAGGGACCATTAGGAAAATGGGCTTCACAAGCAGAAGGCTATTTTGTTTTTCCGAAATTGGAGGGACCTATTTCCAACCGAATGAAGTTTAAGGGAAAAGAAGTGATTACCTGGAGTGTCAATGATTATTTGGGCCTTGCTAATCACCCTGAGGTTCGTGAAGTCGATGCACAAGCAGCCACTGAATTTGGTTCAGCATATCCTATGGGAGCTAGAATGATGTCTGGTCATACAGAATTACACGAACAATTGGAAAACGAATTAGCTGAGTTTGTTGATAAGGAATCTGCTTATCTACTAAATTTTGGCTATCAAGGAATTCTTTCAACGATTGATACTTTAGTGAGTAAGGATGATGTTATTGTTTATGATGTTGATGCACATGCCTGTATTGTTGATGGAGTTCGTTTGCATTTAGGAAAGCGTTTCACCTACAAGCACAATGATATTGAAAGTTTAGAAAAGAACTTACAACGTGCGACTAAAGTTGCTGAACAAACTGGAGGAGGGATTTTAGTTATTTCTGAAGGGGTATTTGGGATGCGAGGACAACAAGGTTGTCTAAAAGAAATTGTTGCTTTAAAAGAGAAGTATAATTTCCGCTTTCTCGTGGACGATGCACATGGTTTTGGAACTTTAGGTGAAAATGGAAAAGGAGCAGGAAACGAGCAAGGAATTCAAGACGAAATTGATGTTTACTTTGCCACTTTTGCTAAATCTATGGCCTCTACAGGTGCCTTTGTAGCTGCTGACAAAGAAATAATTGATTACTTGAAGTACAATATGCGTTCGCAAATGTTTGCCAAGTCACTTCAAATGCAATTAGTAAAGGGCGCTTTAAAGCGATTGGATATGCTTAGAACACGCCCTCAGTTTAAAGCTAAACTTTGGGAAAATGTAAATGCACTTCAAGACGGACTCAAAGCCAGCGGTTTTGATATTGGAACTACTCAAAGTTGTGTTACTCCAGTTTATCTTAAGGGAAGCATACCTGAAGCAATGGCATTAGTAAAGGATTTACGTGAAAATTATGGAATTTTCTGTTCTATAGTAGTTTATCCTGTGATTCCTAAAGGCTTGATTTTATTACGTCTTATCCCAACTGCTACACATACATTAGAAGATGTTAGAGTGACCCTTGAGGCTTTTTCTGGAATTAGAGAAAAGTTAGAAAACGGAACCTACAAGCGACTTTCAGAAGCAGTGATGGCAGCTGTAGGAGATAAATAGGCTTGCACTAAATTTTTATTCATTGAGCATTACCGGCATAACTAACATGGTAACATGCTCTCCTTCTTCCTTATGATCAAGTGGAGTCAGTATTCCGGCTCTGTTAGGTAATGACATGGAGAGCTTAATCTGGTCACATTCCATATTGTTAAGCATTTCAATTAAGAAACGAGAATTGAACCCAATTTGAATATCATCTCCTTGATAATCACAATCAAGACGTTCTTCGGCACTGTTGCTGTAATCAAAATCTTCGGCTGAAACCTGTAATGCCGCTCCAGCAATCTTTAAGCGGATTTGATGGGTTGTCTTATTAGAAAAGATACTTACCCTTCGAACAGAATTTAAAAAGCTGACACGACTTACTTGCATTTGATTGGGATTTTCTTTTGGAATTACCGCTTCATAATTTGGGTATTTCCCATCAATCAATCTACAAGTTAACGTAGATTCCCCATATCGGAACTGTGCATTTGTATCATTGTATTCAATCGAGATATCTTCTGATATAGTCTGTAAAATTCCTTTTAAAAGCTGCAGCGGTTTTTTGGGCATAATAAACTCTGAGGTATCATTAGCTTTGACATCACTACGAGTGTATTTCACTAACTTATGCGCATCGGTTGCGACAAAAGTGAGGGATTCTGTAGAAAATTGAAAAAAGACTCCACTCATGACAGGGCGTAAATCATCGTTTCCACTTGCAAATAATGTATTGTTGATTGCAGTGTGTAAAACATCACTTTGTATTATGGTTGTTTTTGCATCACTTACTGAAGCCGCTTTAGGGAATTCATTTCCTTCTGCATAAGCAACCGCATATTTACCATTATTAGCACTAATTTCAACTGTGTTTTTTTCAGTTTTAATAAAAGTTAAGGGTTGTTCAGGAAATGTTTTTAACGTATCAAGTAATAGCCTTGCAGGAAGAGCAACCATACTATTGCTTTCAGATTCCACTGTTATTTTTGTAGAAAAAGTAGTTTCCAAATCAGAAGCAGTAAGTGTGAGACTGTTTCCATTGATTTCAAAGAGAAAGTTGTCTAAAATAGGGAGAGTGTTTGTACTGTTTATTACTCCTCCTAACATTTGGAGTTCCTTGAGTAGGGCTGCACTGGAAACTATAAATTTCATAAGAATTGATTTATCTCAAAGATATTTTAAATGCATTGAATCCTAAAAGAAACTTATCAACAGTTATACCTTCAACTGTTTACTTCTTATGATCTGATTTATCCCGCCAATTCCGAATCCGAGCAGTAAGGGGAGGAGTAAAAGACATACCTTCCAAAAGGAGGCATTTTGAATGACGTTATTCTCATCTAAAAAAGCAACCTTCCAAGTTTTCTTTCTTAAGGCTAAACGCTCTTCGTTGGAGGTTAAGTAGTGGATTCCATTAATGATGAGGTCTTTGTTAGAATAAAAATTATTGGTCCATTTATCATACCCCAAACTCAAGGGTTGTCCTTTTTCGATTTGATTCTCTGCCAAATTCCCATCGCCATAGAAAAGGAGTTTTATGATTCCACTTTCTTTGTTCTTGTTCAAAGAAAGGGGTTTAATACGATTGGAGAATAAAGATTTTTTTTCTCCTTCAATCAATATACCAAAAATTTTGGAGGGTTCATTAAATTGGGAAGGTTGTATTTTCTCTACCACCTGTTCTAAATTAACCAATGCAGGTACAGGAACTGTTTTTGTGAACTTAGACGATTGTAGGAGTATTGTTTTTTTTAAGGCATTGGGAAGGGTGTCAATTGGACTGATAAATTGAGTAAGTACTGGACCGAGATCTTTACCAATAATATTGGTATTTTCTGGGACTGGTAAAGGATAATAGGGCCAAGGATAGGGAATGTACTGACTGTTTTCACCACTTCCGCTTGCCAATACAATGGGTGCACTGTAGAGATCTTTTACCAATTCTTTGCGGAGACGAATACCAAAATTAAAAAAATAATCATCCAGATTGAGTTCTTTTGGAAAACCATAGGTCTTGCCTTCTAAATTAAAAAGACTATCCCTATCAATACTAAGTCCATTTACTAGCCAAAATTGTTTTCCACCTGCTAGAGCATGTTGATCCAGAATGTATTTTTCCGCTTGAGTAAACACTTCTTTGGGATTAGAAATGAATAATGCTTCAAAACGATTTAAGTTATCTAAACTTTGTTTAGCACTTACGCCTTCTTTTTTTAAATCAAAGGCAGCAAGATTGTAATACGGACTGAGGCTTTGAAGTAAGTCAGCAAGTTTGATGTCTTCAGAGGTTTTGTGTGAAGTTAGTACAGCAAGCTTTTGCTTTTCTTTGAGTGTAATCTTGTGAATACCGTCCATAATTTGATATTCCAATTGTTGTAAAGAACGCACTAGTTTTTGGTTCTCACTATCTCCCAATTGTTTTTGAAGTAGGGGAATACGTTCAGAACGTTCCCCACTATTGACAATGATCCAAGGGAATATTAAATTTTCATTTCTTTTCCCTTCTTTGTTTTCAACTATAATTTCGGGAGTCATTCCATAGGCTTGCATTTCCTTCACTACTTCTTCTGTAGAGCCAAGTTCAAAAGGATCATTATAACTTATAATAAATTGATTTGATTGCTTTTGAAGTTGGTTTAGAAAAGCATCTAATTCGTTTCTAAAACGCAAATAAGGCCCAGGCAATTCTCCAGAAAGAAAAACATCCAACCGTATAGGCTCATCTATTGCTTTGAGTTTTAATAGTGTGCTATCTGAAAGACTATAACGTTTGTCTTGCGTAAGATCGATTTGAGTATCTGAAAAAGAATTAAGCTGTATGAGGATTAGAGTGGACAGTAAAAGGAGTAAAGGAGTTTTGATTCCTATCAAAGTGCTTTCCTTTTTTTGTATGAATTGTATTCCTAAAAGCGATAGAGCGCTTAAAAAACCAATAAAATAGAGAATTGTTTTTAAAGTCAAAACACCTCTGCTAATACTCAGATAATGAGCCTGAACACCTATTTCTCCTATTATTTTGTAGAGCATATTATTTGTAGTAAAATCAGCGAGAAAGGCCCATAAATAAAAATGGGTGAAACAGGTCAAAACTGCTACTAAAAAGGAAGCCACTTGATTTTTAAAGAGAAGAGATCCAAGCATACTGATTGCCATGAACAAAAGACTAATGAGGATCAAACCTAAGTAGGATCCAGAAAGGCTCCCAAGATCCAAAGAGGAGTTGGACTCCAATAATGATTCAATAGCAATCAAATGAATGATTGTTGGTGCTAGTGCAATCGAAAACACAATCAAAACACCAAGAAATTTTCCTAAATAAATTTCCCAGGAGAGTAAGGGTTTTGTCAAAAGTAATTCAAATGTTCCACTTGCTTTTTCTTCAGAAAAGCTTCGCATACATAAAGTGGGTATGAGAATCATAAAAAACCAAGGTGACAATTCAAAAAAGGGAGTAAAATCTCCAAATCCAGAATTTAAAATATTGAATGGAGTATCAAAAAACCACAACACTAGAGTGTTGATAATTAAATAACTTCCTATGATCAAATAGCCTATGGGACTACTGAAGAAAAAACGCAACTCTCTTTTTGCAATGGTCCACATATTAATCAAATTTTATTGTTACAGGATCACGATAGTCCAATCCAAAAAGGGAACTCGCACTTCCCACTGTAAGAGGGTTACTTTTATAAACTGCCAATTCTAAATGTCCTGCAGAGTTGAAAATGGCAAGTTTCTTTCCATCTTCCTCCCGTTTTTCTTTTGGCAAATTAAAGTCAATTGCCTCACTATAGCTTTGATGAATTTTGCGGAATTTAACGGTTCTAGCAAAAATAGTAAAGCTTCGTGTTTTACCAATTTCTCTAAAAAGCTTATTCGTGATATTGGTGACAACATTTCCATAATTGTCTATGTAAATTACACTTCCAAGGATCTGATTGCTTTCTTGATTGATTACAGGTTTGACATTTGTCAGTTCTCGAATTGAGTTGATAGGAGTTCCAATGACTTCCAACGCCCCCTTTCTAGTTAGGTGTGCAGCAACATGAATGAATACATCCAATAAAGGAAAAGAAGTGACTACAGAATTGTGAATGTTTATAGCAACTGTTTTTTTTGCCTTAAATTCTTCTTTTATAAGGGAGAAAATACCATTGTCTGCGCCAATAAAAAAATGGCCTTCAAATTCCATAGCCAAATGAATGTTTTCTGGAGTCAGTTCAGACTCTACACCAATGATATGTATACTTCCTTTTGGGAAAGCAGTAAATGCATTTTTTAGTATGTAAGCAGTTTCAGAATGATTGTAGGGTGAAATTTGATGCGAAATATCAATAATAGTGGCCTCTGGTATATGGTTGAGTAAAGCCGCTTTTATTACTGCTAATGAATAATCTTTATGGCCAAAATCGGTAGTCAACGTAATGATGGTCATAAACTAAAAAATCTAATATTAATTAAGTAAAATTATTCTATTTTTATACGCGGGCTCATCTCTGCATAACAAAAATAATTTATTTTAAACTACTAGCCTTTGAATGAAATAAAAATTGATTTATCCGAAATCAATATTCAAGATTTTTTTGGAGATCAAAATGTTAATATTGTAAAGCTTCGTACCTATTTTCCAAAGCTTAAAATTGTAGCCAGAGGCAATTCCTTTAAAGCCTATGGTGAAGAGGCTCAGTTAGTTGAATTTGAAAAAAGAGTGGCTATGTTGATCGCTCACTTTGGAAAATTTAATATTTTAAACGAAGAAATTATTGATCGGATTTTTTTGGCAGGAAACGAAGAAAATATTGAATTAAACAAAGGAACGGAAATTCCCATTTTGCATGGAGTAGGGGGGCGAATTATCAAAGCGAAAACATTCAACCAAAAACGTTTGGTGGAATCCATGAGAAAGAACGATTTGGTTTTTGCCATTGGACCTGCTGGGACAGGTAAGACCTATACTGGAGTTGCCCTTGCGGTAAATGCTTTAAAGGAAAAGCAAGTAAAACGCATAGTACTTACCCGTCCCGCAGTTGAAGCAGGAGAGAATCTTGGATTTCTCCCGGGTGACTTAAATGAAAAGTTGGACCCATACATGCAGCCGCTTTATGATGCATTGCGAGACATGATTCCCAGTGAAAAACTTAAAAGTCACATTGAAAAAGGAATTATTCAAATAGCTCCTTTGGCTTTTATGCGTGGAAGGACCCTTGACAATGCCTTTGTGATTCTTGACGAAGCTCAAAATACCACTCATGCACAAATGAAAATGTTTTTGACACGTATGGGGAAGAATGCAAAATTTATGATCACAGGTGACCCAGGTCAAATTGATTTGCCAAGGCGTGTTATTTCTGGTTTGAAAGAAGCGCTTTTAATTTTAAAAAACACCTCAGGAATTGGAATCATTTATCTGGATGATAAGGATGTCATCAGACACCCGCTCGTGAAGAAAGTAATTGAGGCCTATAAAAATATTGAACACGATAATTAACTATGTCAAATACTTTAATGCATACTGACCTTCAACTGGAAGGATTAAAATCAAAATACACAGGAAAAGTACGTGAAGTCTATCGCTTAGAAAACGATGCTTTAATAATGGTTGCCACAGATCGTCTTTCTGCTTTTGATGTTGTTATGCCCAAAGGAATTCCATACAAAGGACAAATCTTAAATCAGATTGCCACCAAAATGCTTGAGGCTACTGCTGATATTGTGCCTAATTGGCTTCTTTCCACGCCAGATCCAAATGTTTCGGTGGGAGTGGCTTGTGAGCCCTTTAAGGTAGAAATGGTGATTCGTGGATATTTATCGGGTCACGCTGCAAGAACATATAAAAGTGGTGAGCGTATGTTGTGTGGAGTAAGAATGCCCGAGGGAATGATAGAAAATGATATGTTTCCAACGCCCATTATTACACCAGCTACAAAAGCTGAAGAAGGCCATGACGAAGATATTTCTAGGGAAAATATAATAGCACAGGGTATCGTTAGTGAATCGGATTATTTGATTTTAGAGGACTATACTCGAAAACTTTTTGCACGCGGTACTGAAATTGCAAAGAAACAGGGTCTTATTTTAGTAGACACTAAATACGAATTTGGAAAAACAGCCAAAGGTGAAATAGTACTTATTGATGAAATACACACACCTGATTCATCACGTTATTTTTATGAAGAAGGCTATGCAGAACGTCAAGCCAATGGGCTTGTACAAAAGCAACTTTCTAAAGAATTTGTCCGTCAATGGCTGATTTCAAATGGTTTTCAGGGACTTGAAGGTCAAATATTGCCAGAAATGGACGAGAAATTGATTACTTCTATTTCAGAGCGCTATATTGAATTATATGAAAACATAACGGGTCTTCCTTTTGAAAAAGCATCCCTTACGAACCTTCAAGACCGAATTCATAAGAATGTATCCAACTACCTTCAAAACTCGTAGCTAGTTTTTATTGTGTAGTTCTTTCAATACCTCTATTGCAAAAGGAAGTACTGGATTTTCAGGGAGATTATTTGAACTCAATTGAAATTGGATAGAAGTACTGATTTTTTCAAAAGACATTTCGAAGGTTTTGGCTTGTGCAATCACGTTAGATTGATCTTCATCGTAGTAAAATAAAAATACAGGCGACTTTGTTTCCCATGGTTCTACATCATTCATTTCTAACGCATCTATAAAATCATGATCTTTTCCATTCATTATTCCATCAATGAAGTTACTTTCAAATAGTTCATTGAGTTCCATTTGGCTTAAAGGAAGTGAATTAATCGCTGAGCCATTCTCAATCATTTCTGCATACTGATCTTTCAAATAGTGATACCATGTTTCAGGTAGGTTGGAATAAATACTCTTATAGCTTTCTATAAGTTTTAAAAAATAGTTAAGTTCTTCAACGGTGGGATTGCTTACTAGCAATTGATTTACCCATTTATTTTTTAAAAAGACACCATCAGCCACTATGCTTTTTTGAACTGAGGTGATTCCATGTTCTTCCAAAAGCTGATGCATGGTAAGTGAAATTTGTGCTCCCTCGGAGTATCCTGCTAATGAAATAGTCTGTTGGGTTTTAATATTGGAATTGTCCAAATATTCTTTAACCGCTCTAATAAAATCTAAATTATTTGTGCCAATGAAGCTTTGTGTTCAAACGGATGTTGTTCTTGTTCTGAACTTCCATAACCAAGGTAATCAGGAACAAGTACAATATAGCCTGTACTAGCAATCATAGCGGCATGTGTTAACTCGTTTGAACCAAACATTGAAAATGAAGGAGCTTACATCTTTTGATGAAGTCCCCCCTGGTGTTGGTAGGATAAAACAAGTAAAATACTTTTCTTATATGGAATAAATAAAATTCCAGAGGCTAGAGTTTGGGTATTATTAATTGTTCTTGTGTTGTAGGTTACTTTAATGGCTTCTACATTAGTAAAGGAAAGGTTTTGAAGTTCATTTGATGCTCCTTTCGCTATAGCCTCTAAAATCCAACCTGTAAAGATATAATGATGGCTGTTTTCTATTAAATAAGGATGATTGGTGCCTAAATTAATATTTAGTATATTTTTTGAGTATGATGAATGAAGAATTAAAAATAGTAGGGTTTAAATTTTATTCATTTGGAACAAATAATTTTATCTAAGATATTGAGTACTAAAATTATTTATGAAGAAAGATTGTACTAAGTTGCTACAAAATAAACAAATGGATATTTTGAGTAAATGGAGAACATTTAAAAGGATCCAAGTGATGAAATATTTAAACTCATATATGATATTAAAAAATACTACCTCTCAAAGAAAAGCAAAATCGGGCTTTAGAAGATATTAATTACCCCTCAAGTAAATCAAAGATTTCATCTGCAGGAGTGTTAGCAGGAAAGCACAAGGCGTTATCGTATTTTTTAAACCAAGTAATCTGTCTTTTGGCATAACGACGGCTGTTCTTTTTTATTTCAGAAATCACGTGTTCTAAATCTTCTTTTTCTTCAATAAAAGGAAAAAGTTCTTTGTATCCAACAGTTTTTAAGGCAGATAAGTCTTTAAACTCAACTAATTTGCGTGCTTCTTTCTCTAAACCTGCTTTCATCATTTGATCTACACGAGAATTGATTTTATCATATAAAATGGTTCTAGGGCAATGAAGGATCAACATTTTTGAAACAAAATTTCTAGGCGCTCTGGGTTTTCCAAGAAATGATGAAAAGGGTTGGTCTGAGGCTACACATACTTCTAAGGCACGAATTAAGCGTACTGGATTGTTGATGTCTACACGGGTATAGTATTTTGGGTCTTTTTCTCTCAATAGTTCTTGGAGTCCTTTTAGACCATGTGTTTGATAAAAGACATTGATTTGATTTCGAGTCTCTTCGGGAATTTCAGGAAATTCATCCATTCCAAACATAACAGCATCGGCATACATACCCGAACCTCCCACCATAATTACGGTATCCTTTTTCTTGAATAGTTTATCTAGTTTTTTAACGGCTTCTTTTTCAAAATTACTTACTGTGTAGACCTCTTGTATTGATTTGTGTTGGATAAAGTGATGCTTCACTTCTTTCAATTCTTCAGCAGTAGGTACAGCAGTACCAATTTCCATTTCTTTGTAAAATTGTCTTGAATCACAAGAGATAATTTCTGTATCGAAGCGTTTTGCGAGTTCAAGACTCAATTTTGTTTTCCCAACTCCAGTGGGGCCAGCGATATAGATTAAGTTTTTAGTTGACATGATTGATTTTTTTTCCACATTGGTGGCAATGAATTGCATTTTCTTTGTGGTCGGTTGTTAAACAATGAGGACACTCTTGTGTATTGGTGTCAATTTTATTTGATTTGGTCATTTCTGCAGTTACTATTCCTGTAGGAACAGCAATAATTCCGTATCCCATGATCATTATAAATGAAGCAATAAATTGTCCTAATGGAGTTGCAGGGGCAATATCGCCATAGCCAACGGTCGTAAGGGTTACTATACACCAATAAATGCTGCTAGGGATACTTGTAAAGCCACTTTCATTGCTTTCTACTAAATACATTATGGTTCCAAAAATGATACACAGTATTAAAACACTGAAAATAAAAACTGATATTTTAGTTCTGCTGGATTTTAAGGCTTTTAAAAGCATATTGGATTCACCTATGTAATGATTAAGTTTTAAAATTCTAAAAACTCTCAGTAATCGAAGTGCCTTAAGGGCAACTAAGCTATGTGTTCCAATAAAAATTAAGGATATATATTTAGGGAGTGTTGAGAGTAAATCGATAATTCCATAAAAACTAAAAACATATTTTAAAGGCTGGGTGACAGTAAACAAACGCGCAATATATTCTATTGTAAATAAAATAGTTATGATCCATTCGGCTATGTTGAGATACTCATGGTACACTTGATCAATGGAAGCAATGCTCTCCAGAGAAACGAGAATCACGCTAAAAAGAATGGCAATTAGCAGCAGTATGTCAAACAGTTTTCCCGCAAAGGTATCTGCTTCATAAATAATTTCGTGTAATCTATGTTGCCATTTTCTCATGATGTGGGTGTCCTAGAAATGGGGTTCATCTTATATTTTAGTTGGTAAAACTGAATGATAAAGGTATTAACTTCTTGTATTTTTTACGTCTTAAAAAGCTACGAATTAATTTTTGAGCATCTGGGTTGCTTCCCATTTGAATTAATCGAGATTCAATTTGACGTTTAGTTTTTATCTGGTGATTTAATTCGTGATAACCATACCCTCTATATTTCCCATTTTCGACATACACAAAAGAAGATTCACCTTCCTTTCTTCCTTTTTCAATTATTAAAAAATCATCATGTGGATAAGATAAGGATTCGGATAAACGATCAATTTTTCCTTGATATGCTTCAGGAGATTCCTCACTCACACATGCGCCATCGCATTTTTGAATCCCATGATTAAAGCAAGCAGTTTCTGATTTTGATACACTTGTTTTGTTCAGGCATATTTTATATTCATCTGACCATCTAAACAAAGTAGCTTTCGCTGCCTTTTGATTTTTAAAAACACTAAGGTATTCGGTATCTGCTTTAACCTGTTCAATGACCAATAGGGGATAGGTTGCTGAGCTGTCAATTCTGACTCCCATGGGGAAGGTCCTAAAACGCATTGCTCGATTAAATTTAGGAGCAATGCTTTTAATTTCATTTTGTTCTTTTAAAAGGGTTACCAATTCACCTCCAGTCAAGGCATAGGTTACATGAGACAATTCTTCTTGTATTGCAATTGCTTTCTGTTGTGATCCAGTGAGGTGGCTCAATACTCTTTTCTTGATGTTATTACTTTTACCAATATAGATGATTGCATCATCTGCGTTGTGCAAATAATACACACCCATCTCTGAGGGGAGTTTGTCTATAAGGGTTAAATATTTTGAGGGGACTTTGTTGGGATTTTTTGTAATGATGTGAGCACGTAAAATTGTTTTTTGAATATCTTTTTCTAATAAAAGTTCAAATAATTTCAAAGTCACTTTGGCGTCTCCATGAGCTCTATGTTGATCTGAAAAAGGTATCCCTAGATTGCGAACCAATTTTCCAAGACTGTATGCGGGTTCATCTGGGAGAAGTTTTTGAGATAATGCAACAGTACAAATAGATTTTCGCTCAAAGGGAAATCCAAGTCTTCTAAATTCTGTTTGTAAAATCCGATAATCAAATGCTGCATTGTGTGCAACTAGTATGCAGTCCTCTGTGAGCTCAACAATCCGCTTTGCAACCTCATAAAATTTGGGTGCATTATCAAGCATTTTTGAGTTAATTCCTGTTAGTTTCTCTACAAATGGCTGAATTTCTTTTTGGGGATTAATCAAACTACTGAATTGGTCAATTACTTTTTGACCATCATATTTGTAGATAGCAATTTCTGTAATTCCCTCTTCATCATATTTGCCTCCAGTGGTTTCAATATCAAGTATAGCGTACATTCTTACTAATTGCGTTCTCCAAATATTTTACTTCCCACTCGAATCATAGTGGACCCTTCTTCAATAGCCATTTGGTAGTCACCACTCATTCCCATGGAGAGTATGGTGCTTTCAGGTTTAACCAACTTAAACTCGCTAAATATCTCAGCTAAGTTTTTAAATTCCTGTCTTATTTGCTCTTGATTTGAAGTAAAGCTTGCCATACCCATTAAGCCTTTTATTTCAATATTTGGAAATTGTTTTGCCGCTTCAACTAAACTTGATAGTTCTTCAGCAGGAAAACCAAATTTAGTTTCTTCTTGTGCAATTCTAATTTGGATTAAACACCCAATAGTACGGTTGTTTTTTAACGCTTGTTTTTGAATTTCCTTTAATAATTTCAAGCTGTCCACCGCATGAATTAAATGAACAAACGGTGCCATATATTTGACTTTATTGGTTTGGACATGACCAATCATATGCCAGTGAATGTCTTTAGGGAGATGCTCCCATTTTTCTGACATTTCTTGAATTTTATTTTCACCAAAGTCCCTTTGTCCCACTTCATATGCTTCAATCAAGTCAGACTGTGGTTTTGTTTTAGAAACTGCAATTAGTGTTACTGTCTCAGGGAGTGAATTCTTTAATTCAATGGTGTTCTTGGCAATTTTCATACAGCGCAAAGATACACTTTCAATATAATTCTTTAGTAGGATTTTTTAATTATACACAAGAAGATAAAGCGTCGTTTTAGTTGGCATTTTTAAGGGAATTTATCAATAGCTTTAATTGATCTTTTACACCTTGGATTCCATAAGTTTATGAAAGTAATATACTGTTTGAAACGAGAGGTTGCAAATTAGTGATTAAACTAAAAATCTATCCAATACAAGTAATGATTTGATGTGCTACTTTTAAGGCTTTTGCGCCGTCATGAAGTGAAACCAGCGGTTTTTTATTTTGCTGAATACATTCGGCAAAATGTTCTAATTCTTCTTGTATTGCGTTGGAATCATTTATTTGAGGATTTTCAAAATAAATTTGCTTCTTCTGTCCCTCTGCATTTTTGAGGACTAATGCTAAATCGTCTGTATTTTTTGGAGCATCTTTTATTTTAACAACCTCTACTTTTTTACTTAAAAAGTCCACTGCGATATAGGCGTTTTTTTGAAAAAAGCGTGTCTTTCTCATTTTCTTAAGTGAAATCCTACTGGCGGTTAAATTGGCAACACAGCCGTTTTCAAATTCAATTCTTGCATTGCTGATGTCAGGAGTTTCACTGATGACAGCAACTCCAGAAGCGTCTATTCGCTTTACAGGAGAGTTAACTACGCTGAGTACAATATCTATATCATGAATCATAAGATCCAAAACAACCGATACATCAGTTCCTCTTGGATTAAACTCTGCCAAACGATGTGTTTCTATAAACAGGGGAGAAGTTATGGAATCCAAAATAGATTGGAAGGCAGGATTGAAACGCTCTACATGCCCCACTTGACCTAATACACCTTTTGATTTTGCTAGAGTGACTAGGGCAGTGGCTTCTTCGTCTGTTTTGGCCAATGGTTTTTCTATAAAAACATGTTTTTTAGCATTGATAGCTAAAGAAGCCATTTCAAAATGAGAAAGGGTAGGTGTGACTATATCAATGACATCACAGGCTTCGATAAGTGTTTCTGGGCTTTCAAAAGCAGTATACTCAGTGTCAGTAATAATTGCAGAGACAGTATTGGGATCTGGATCATAAAAACCCACAAATTCATAATGCTTTGAAGCTGCAGCAATACGTAAATGAATTTTTCCTAAATGTCCTGCACCCAGGATTCCTATCTTAAGCATTTTTCTAATGTGATTTTTTTCAAAAATACAATCTAAATGTCAAATTTTAGGAAAACAGCACTATTTTTGTCGGTAATGAACGAAACAACAAAGCATCAAGGTTTAAGAAGGCAATTAATAGAGACTCTAAGAGTAAAAGGGATTCAATCTGAAGAGGTTTTGAATGTAATGTTAGAGGTACCGCGGCACTTTTTTATGGATCCAAGTTTAATCAACTTTGCTTATGAGGACAACGCTTATCCTATTGCTGCTGAGCAAACCATCTCCCAGCCTTACACTGTTGCTTTTCAGTCAGAATTATTGGCGGTAACGGAGGGACATAAAGTTCTTGAGATAGGTACTGGTTCTGGCTATCAGACAGCAGTTTTACTTGGACTCACCCCTCAGGTGTATACAATCGAAAGACAACATGCGCTCTTTAAACAAACCCAGCGACTTTTCGCGCAATTGGGATACCGAACAAAGAAGCAGGTTTTTGGGGATGGTTATAAAGGCCTTCCCACGGATGCTCCATTTGACCGAATTCTGGTCACTGCTGGAGCTCCAGCTGCACCTAAAACCTTATTAAATCAGTTGGCAGTTGGAGGGAAATTAGTGATACCTTTGGGTGAAAAAGAGCAAATAATGACCCGCTATATCCGTACCTCTAAAACAACTTTTGATAAACAAGAATTTGGAGTTTTTAGATTTGTTCCCATGTTAGAAAATAAAAATTAATGTTCTTTAGTTACTAAGTGTATGCGTTTCGAAAACACACAAAAAGCCTATCATTTAAAATCTGATAAAGAACTTTACAAGGCCTATTATTTATTTAGAATGATTTCTAACCAAACCCTTGTGTCTTTTGGAAGTAGATTGACAAGGATGGCGTTAAAGTTAAAGTTACCCATAGCTCCACTATTTAAGGCCACTGTTTTTTCACAATTTTGTGCTGGTTTAACGAAGGAAGACTCTCTTGAACTAGTTAAAAAACTAGAAATTTCTAAAATTCAATCCTGTCTTATTTTTGCTGCCGAGGAATCTAAGTCAGAACAGGGAATGGATACTAGTTTAGAGAATATTTTGGAGACTCTAATTTTTTCAAAACAAAGGGCCTCACTTCCTTTTACTGTTATTAAGCTTACTGCGCTTGGGCCGATATCTCTTTTTGAAAAAAAAGGAGCAAAAGTTTCTTTTACAACTAAAGAAGAAGAAGCTTGGCAACGAACATTAAATCGTATCAATACTTGTTGTGAAAAAACAGCAGCGCTAGGAGCACATCTACTTATTGATGCTGAAGAATCTTGGTTACAAGACGCGATTGATGAGATTGCAGAATCATTTATGGAAAAGTATAACAAAGAGACTACTTTGATTTACACTACGCTTCAAATGTATCGAAAAGATCGCTTGAGCTATTTAAAAAATCTTCATAAAAAAGCAACAAAAAAAAGATTTAAAATTGGAGTAAAACTAGTTAGGGGAGCCTATATTGAAAAAGAAAACATAAGAGCATTGGAATTAGAAATTCCCTCCCCAATTTGTGAATCAAAAGAACAAACCGATCTTAATTTTAATGCAGGATTAGATTTTATTCTTGACCATTTGAGTCACTGTAGCTTATTCTTAGGATCTCACAATGAATATAGTGTAAGCCGAGTTTTGGAGTGGATGAAAAAAAATAAAGTGGCTAAGGATAATCCTAATATATGGTTTTCACAATTATTAGGCATGGCAGATCATATCTCATTCAATCTAGCCTCTGAGGGATATCGAGTTGTAAAATACCTCCCATTTGGACCTGTTAATGAAGTTATACCTTATTTAATACGAAGAGCTGAGGAGAATACTTCTGTAAGTGGACAAACCCCTAGAGAATTAAGCTTAATTGAAAAAGAACTCAAGCGAAGAAAAGCTATGGCCTCTTAAAAGAAACCAATGTTATTGTTTTTGCACAGTTTGTAACTTCAAAAACCTCCAGCGTTTTATATTCGATTTCAATGTAATAAAGACGACAAGAATCTCTTTTAGTATCACTCTTGGAAAAATTTATTTCACCTTGATCAATGTAGTCTCGTATGATGCTGTCGCTCAACTGCGGAAATTGACTTTGCAAATCGGAGGGGATTCGAATCTCTTTTTGAAGTAAATTATCTTTAACCCTTGCAGAGGGAGAATAATTACAACTTGTTTTTTTGCCGCTAAATATAAACGCCAATAAGATCAACCCTACAGAGAATCCTACAAGATAATACCCCAAACGATATAAAATTTTCATTACTTGATTTGTTTTAAAATTCGTTTTGTTTCATTTACCCATTTTAGTTCATAATGATCATACGATAGGGGGAGATGTTCTGAAATGATTCCTGCCCATTCTAACAAACAGAGATACCCTGATTCAAAATATTCCTCTACTCCAAAATCTATGGCTTCATTTGGATTTTTTAAACGATAAAAATCAAAATGATAAATAGGCTCCTTTTTCCCTTGGTAGTTGTTTACTAATGAGAAAGTAGGACTACTGGTTGCTTCTAGTACTCCCATTTTTTTGCATATTTCAGAAATAAGTGTTGTTTTTCCTGCTCCCATAGCACCGTCAATACGAATAACGGTATGCTTTTTATGGTCTATTATATAATCTACTGCACGTGATATAGTTTCTCGATTAAAGCTAATTTCCATGCAGTAAAGGTATGACTAACGTGGGTTTAATACAACAAATGGAATGATCATTTCTTCCATAGAAACACCGCCATGTTGAAAGGTGTTTTTAAAGAAATTGACAAAATGATTGTAGTTGTTTTTATACACAAAATAATAGTCTCCTTTTGCGAAGACAAAGGGACTATTCATCGATACTGAGGGTAATTGAAAGGAATGAGGGTCTTTGCATTCTAAAACTTCTTTGCTCTCATAACTCAAACTTCTCCCTGTTTTGTATCTCAAGTTTAGACTTGTTTCTCGATCACCCACCACTTGGGAGGGATGCCCCACATTTATGGTTCCGTGATCTGTAGTTAGAAGTACCTTAAATCCAAGAGCAGCAGCTTTTTTAAGAACTTCTTTCAACGGACTGTTTTTAAACCAACTTTGAGTGATCGAACGATAGGCTTTATTGTCTGGTGCTAATTCTTTAATGACTTCCATCTCTGTTTTGGCATGTGAAATCATGTCGACAAAATTATAAACCACCGTTGTTAAACCTTCATGAGTATGGTTTTGTAAGTTTTTAATCATTTGTTGACTCTGCTGCAGCTGAGTAATTTTATGATAACTTATAGGACGTGAAAAGTTTAAACGTTTCCAATGCGCCTCTAAAAGCTCTTTTTCATATATATTTTTTCCACCTTCATCACTATCATTTTTCCACCATTGTGGAAATCTCCGTTCTATTTCTAAAGGGGTTAATCCAGAAAAAAAAGCATTTCGAGCATATTGTGTTGCAGTGGGCAAAATGCTAAAATAGGTTTGTTCTTCTTCCAGGGTAAAAAGAGTTCTCAATTCGGGGGCAATTGTTTTCCATTGGTCGTATCTGAGATTATCGATTAATACCAAAAGAGTAGGTTGATGCTCTTGTAGTTGTGGGACAACATATTTATCAAAGACCGTATGGGAAAGTACAGGTGCGCTTTGACCTTGCATCCAATTAGGGTAATTTTTCGTAATAAACTTTGCAAATTGCGTGTTGGCTTCTTTCATTTGGGTTTCAAAAATTTCAAAAAGACTGCTGTCTTCCAGACTTTCCAATTCAAGTTCCCAATACATCAGCTTTTTGAAATACGCAATCCAATCTTCATAGGTATCCAAATCCATAAGGGACTGCGCTATTTTTCCAAATTCCTGTTGATAGCTCTGTGTTGTTTTTTCTGCAACAAGATTTTTTTGGTTGAGTAATTTTTTGAGTGAAAGTAAGATTTGGTTTGGGTTTACAGGCTTAATAAGGTAGTCAGAGATTTTGGAACCTATAGCATCTTCCATGATTTGTTCCTCCTCATTTTTTGTGATCATGACCACAGGGATATTGGGCTTTTTGTTTTTAATTTCAACTAAGGTTTCCAAACCATTTAATCCAGGCATGTTTTCATCCAAAAGGATCACATCGTAGGAGTGGGCTTCTATCATATCAAGGGCGTCTTGTCCATTGGTGCACCCAGTTGTGGTATAGCCTCGACCCTCAAGGAAAAGAATATGAGGCTTGAGCATTTCAATCTCATCATCCACCCATAAAATTTTGATACGTTCCATTTGTTATCTTTGTAAAAAATTTGATTCAAACCGTGCGAAATAAGAACCCTTTATTTAACGACCCAATTTATGGTTTTATTGCCATTCGATCAGATTTGATTTTACAACTTATAAACCATCCTTATTTTCAACGTCTAAGACGAATTTCTCAAATGGGTTTATCAAGTTTGGTTTATCCTGGGGCACATCACACACGTTTTGAACACGCTATTGGCGCAATGCATATCATGCAAAATGCCATTACGGTTCTTAGTGAAAAAGGACTTCAAATAAGTGAGAAAGAAAAGGAGGCAATGATCGCCGCTATTTTATTACACGATGTGGGACATGGACCTTTTTCTCATGCCACAGAAAAAGCACTTCTTCCTGGGGTGCACCATGAAGAAATTTCAATTCGTGTCATAGAGCTATTGAATGAACAATTCAAGGGAGCTCTGGATTTAGCACTACAAATTTTTAGGAATGAATACCACAGGAAATTCATGCATCAATTGGTCTCTGGACAAATTGATGTTGACCGTTTAGATTATTTAAAAAGAGACAGTTTTTACACTGGTGTAACTGAGGGAAACATCAACACTGACCGAATTGTAGCAATGATGAACGTTGAAAATGAAGAGCTAGTGTTTGAAAGCAAGGGAGTTCATTCACTTGAAAAATTTCTCTTGGCGCGACGGTTAATGTATTGGCAAGTTTATCTTCACAAAACGAGTTTGGTAGCAGAATTGATATTGGTCAAGGTGTTGTTACGTTTCAGGACTCTAGTTGAAAACGGGACAGAAACCCTAACAGAGACTCATCCACTTCATCCTTTTTATGGAATGACTAAAGAGTCAATCCTCGAAAAAAAAGCGCTAACAGAGTATCTTACAATAGATGATTCTGATATTTTATTCCTTTTAAAAAGTTGGATGAATCATGAAGATATTGTTTTAAGAAAACTGTCTAGTCAACTTATAAACAGAAGCTTACCAAAAGTTAAATTACAGTCTATTCCTTTTGAAGCCTCGGATGTATTGAAGAAAAAGCAGCTTGTTGACCCTGTGGTTTATAATGATGCTGTTTTAGATTATTTCGTTTTTTCAGGCAGTATTTCAAATCAAACTTTTGTTTCTGATCAAGCCCAAATTTTGCTGAAAGAAAAATCAGGTGCTGTAAAATCTATCGCAAAAGTAATAGATTATTTAGATTTTGAGCAGTTTTCCAAGCCCATTCATAAATATTATTTGTGCTATCCCAAAAGCAAATAATTCCTTATAAATCCTTATTTTTGCCCCATGAATTTATCCCTTGAAGAGATAGCTGCAAAGTTCAACGGCTCAATCGAAGGTGAGGCTGGTCTAAAAGTCAATCAACTTTCTAAAATTGAAACAGCACAATTGGGTTCACTAAGTTTTTTATCCCATAAAAAATACGCATCATATTTATATACTACAAAGGCTTCTGCAGTCTTGATTAAGAAGGAGTTTTTTTTAGAGTCAAAGGTTCAAACTGCATTAATTCGAGTAGAGGATCCTTACCTCGCTTTTACCGCTTTACTAATGGAGGAAGCCAAGTCACAACAAAAAACCTTCAGCGGAATTGATAAATCTGCAATTATTAGCCCTCAGGCGAAATTGGCACCCGATGTGTATGTAGGTCCTAACGTCACTTTAGGTGCTTGTACTCTTGAGGCAGGAGTGCAAATTCATTCTAATTGTTTTGTCGGTGACCAAGTCTTTATTGGAAAAAACACTAAGCTGAATCCAAATGTGACCCTTTTAGACGACACTACAATTGGTGCAAATTGCATTTTTCATAGTGGTGTAGTAATTGGTTCAGATGGATTTGGTTTTGCTCCACAAGCATCTGGAGCTTATATGAAAATTCCACAACTTGGAAAGGTGGTGATTGAGGAGAATGTAGAATTAGGAGCTAATGTAACCATTGATAGGGCAACTTTAGGGGCAACCCACATTGCTACAGGAGTGAAACTTGATAATATGGTACAAGTAGCTCACAATGTTGAAATTGGTGCACATACAGTAATTGCCGCTCAAACTGGAATTTCTGGATCAACCAAAATAGGGTCTCATTGTGTAATTGGAGGGCAAGTAGGATTTGCTGGACATATTACCATAGGAGATCGAGTACAAATCCAAGGCCAAACAGGTGTGACAAAAAGTATTCCTAACGCTGGCGATTATCAAGGAACTCCAGCAATGGAGTATCGTTCCTATTATAAATCATATGCTTTATTTAAACAATTCCCAAAAATTGAAGCTCGACTTAGAGCACTAGAAAAAAAAATTAAACCATGATAAAACAAACTACACCGCAAAAGACCCTGGCCAAAGAAGTTCGTTTGAATGGAATCGGCTTGCATTCAGGTAAAGAAATTCAGCTTGATCTTAAACCCGCACCTGAAAATATAGGTTTTGTTTTTCGTAGAATGGATTTAGATCCTGTAGAAGAAATACCTGCCCTAACTAATTTTGTAAGCAAAACAGACAGAAGTACAACCCTTGTCAAAGGAGAACAAGAAATTCAAACCACAGAACATTTGCTAGCAGCCCTTGTGGGGTGTGCTATCAATAACTGCTATATCGAACTCAATGGATCCGAACTCCCTATCATGGATGGCTCTTCCAAAATGTTTGTTGAAGCTATTGAAAAAGTAGGAGTAGAGGAGCAAGATGCACTTCAAGAGGTGTTTGTAGTTACCAAGATTATTCATCATATTGATGAGTCCTCAGGGAGTGAAATTATGTTAATTCCCGCTGAGGAATCTTCTTTTACAGTAATGATTGATTTTGAAACAAAAGTCCTAGGAACTCAAAATGCAACCTTACACAAAATAGAAGAATTTAAATCTGAAATAGCATCTTCAAGAACCTTCAGTTTCTTGCATGAATTAGAAAAGCTATTGGAGCACGGACTCATTAAGGGAGGTGACCTTAATAATGCTATAGTTTACGTAGATAAACCACTTGAGGAGAGTAATATGGATCGCCTCAAAGCGGCGTTTAACAAAGATGAAATCTCAGTAAAATCCAATGGCATTCTGGACAATTTAACCTTACACCATCCTAATGAAGCTGCTAGACATAAGCTTTTGGATGTTATTGGAGATTTGGCTTTAGTGGGCATGCCTATCCAAGGGAGAATGATTGCCACGAAGCCGGGACATAAAATTAATACGGATTTTGCGAAGCATATAGCATCTCTAATACGAACCAATAGAAAATCTAATGCACCTATATTTGATTTGAATATTCCTCCAGTAATGGATATTAATCAAATCATGAATATACTTCCTCACAGACCTCCTTTTTTATTGGTAGATAAAATTCTTGAGTTATCTGACTCTCATGTGGTTGCACTGAAGAATGTAACGATGAACGAGTCATTCTTCCAAGGACATTTCCCTGGAGCTCCAGTAATGCCAGGAGTTTTACAGATAGAAGCCATGGCTCAAGCTGGAGGAGTATTGGTGCTCAATACAGTCCCTGATCCGGAAAATTATTTGACCTTCTTCATGAAAATTGATAATGTAAAATTCAAGCGTCCTGTATACCCTGGGGATACCTTGATTTTTAAACTAGAATTGATCACTCCGATTAGGCGTGGTATTTGCAATATGAGAGCACATGCCTTTGTCAACAACCAATTGGTAAGTGAGGGTGACATGATGGCGCAAATTTCTAGAAGAGAATCATAAAAAAATAACATGATACAACCACTTTCCTACATTCATTCTGATGCTAAAGTTGCAGACAACGTAATTGTTGAGCCTTTTAGTACCATCCATAAGAATGTTGAAATTGGTGAAGGCTCGTGGATTGGATCCAATGTTACAATTATGTCTGGTGCGCGCATCGGAAAGAACTGTAAGGTTTTCCCCGGTGCTGTAATCAGTGGAGTGCCACAAGATTTAAAATTTGATGAGGAAGACTCTTTGGCTGTAATTGGTGACAATACTACCATCCGTGAATGTGTGACTATAAATAGAGGTACTGCAAGTAAAGGGATTACTAAGATTGGAAAAAATTGCCTTATTATGGCTTATTCACATATTGCTCATGATTGTAGCGTGGGCGACTATTGTGTTTTTTCAAACAACAGTACTCTTGCGGGGCATATTGAAATTGGCAATCATGTAATTTTGGCAGGTTTAGCTGCAGTGCATCAGTTTTGTACTATTGGTGATTTTGCGTTTATCTCTGGAGGATCACTGGTACGTAAGGACGTTCCTCCCTATGTTAAAGCAGCGCGAGAGCCCATATCATACATGGGAATTAACTCTATTGGACTGAGAAGAAAAGGATTTGAGGCCGAAAAAATTCAAGAAATCCAATCGATTTACAAAATTCTTTTCCAACAAAAAAACAATATTTCACAAGCCATTCGTATAATTGAAGCCGAAATAATGGCTACCCCTGAGCGCGATAAGATTTTACAGTTCATAAACAATTCCAAGCGTGGGTTAATGAAAGGTTATTTATAGAAAACTAAATTTAAGACTATGGCATCTACATCAGATATTAGAAAAGGATTATGCATTAAATACAATAATGATATTTATAAAATCATTGAATTCTTGCATGTAAAACCTGGGAAAGGCCCAGCTTTTGTTAGAACAAAACTGAAAAGTGTTACTTCAGGAAAAGTATTGGACAACACCTTTTCTGCAGGACATAAGATTGAAGATATTCGTGTAGAAACACAAAAATATCAATTTCTATATAGTGAAGGAGATCAATATAATTTTATGAATACAGATGACTATAATCAAATTGCAGTAGAAAAATCAGTATTGGACGCTCCTGAACTCATGAAAGAAGGAGAGATGGTTTCTATTTCTATCAATACAGAGGATGGAATGCCCTTGTCTGCAGACATGCCAGCCAGTGTTGTTTTAGAGGTAACCCATACAGAACCAGGAGTGAAAGGGAATACAGCTACCAATGCGACTAAGCCTGCAACTGTAGAAACTGGTGCTACAATCAATGTCCCCTTATTTATAAATGAAGGGGATAAAATTAAAGTAGAAACAGAGAAGGGGAGTTACATAGAGAGAGTAAAAGAATAAAAGTAAATACTAAATTGAATTAAATAAAACAAAACATGAGTGTACTTGTAAACAAGAATTCTAAAATAATTGTACAAGGTTTTACGGGAAGTGAAGGAACATTTCACGCTACCCAAATGATTGAGTACGGAACTAATATTATAGGGGGGGTAACACCCGGAAAAGGTGGGCAAACTCATCTTGACAAACCTGTTTTTAACAGTGTTACAGAAGCGGTAAAAGAAGCCGCTGCCGATACGACCATCATTTTTGTTCCGCCTGCTTTTGCAGCAGACGCCATCATGGAGGCTGCTGAAGCAGGAATTAAAGTAATCATTACCATCACTGAAGGAATTCCAGTAAACGATATGACAAAAGCGTATGCTTATGTAAAAAGTCAAGGAGCAATTTTAATTGGTCCTAACTGTCCTGGAGTCATCACTCCAGAAGAAGCAAAAGTAGGAATCATGCCTGGTTTTGTATTCAAAAAAGGAAAAGTAGGAATTGTTTCTAAATCGGGAACCTTAACCTATGAAGCCTCTGATCAAGTAGTAGCTCAAGGATTAGGGATATCAACAGCCATTGGAATTGGTGGGGACCCCATTATTGGAACGACCACTAAAGATGCTGTAGAGCTCTTTATGAATGACCCTGACACAGACTGTGTAGTGATGATCGGAGAAATTGGAGGCCAATTGGAGGCCGATGCTGCACAATGGATTAAAGCTACGGGAAATAAGAAACCTGTAATTGGCTTTATCGCTGGAGAAACAGCCCCTAAAGGAAGAACAATGGGCCATGCAGGAGCCATAGTAGGAGGAAGTGAAGATACTGCTGAAGCCAAAAAACGTATTATGCGCGAATGTGGAATCCATGTTGTAGATTCTCCAGCTCAAATTGGAGCAAAAGTCGCAGAAGTATTAGCTTAAAATGATGAAATTACTCACAGGAAAAACCGCCATTATTACCGGAGCCAGTAGGGGAATTGGGAGAGGTATAGCCAAAATATTTGTAGCACAAGGATGTAATGTTGCTTTTACCTACAGTAGCAATAAAGAAGCTGCCGATGCTTTAGAGACTGAACTTGCAACTACAGAAGTTAAAATTAAAGGATACCAAAGTAATGCAGCTAATTTTGAGCAAGCTCAAAAATTGGTTGAAGATGTACTTACTGATTTTGGATGTTTAGATATCTTGATCAATAATGCCGGGATTACTAAGGACAATCTTTTAATGCGAATGAGTGAGGAAGATTTTGATCAAGTAATCGAGGTCAACCTTAAGTCCATTTTTAATATGACTAAAGCGGTACAACGTACCTTTTTAAAACAACGCCATGGGGCACTCATTCACATGAGTTCTGTTGTAGGAGTAAAAGGAAATGCCGGACAATCCAATTATGCAGCCTCCAAGGCAGGAATAATTGGATTTTCAAAATCAGTGGCTTTGGAATTAGGTTCACGAAACATCCGTTCCAATGTAATTGCCCCTGGTTTTATAGAAACTGAAATGACAGCCAAGCTCTCTGAGGAAGTAGTCCAAGGATGGAGAGAAGGAATCCCACTGAAAAGGGGAGGACAAGCTGAAGATGTAGCCAATGCCTGTGTGTTTTTGGCTTCTGATTTATCCAGTTATATTACTGGACAAGTGCTTCATGTAGATGGAGGAATGTTAACCTAAAAAAAAAATTATGCAAAAATTACCTAAAATTGGATTACCTATTATTTTATTGGTAGTCGTATTACTTATTTTTATTTCTAAATCATCCATTAACATTGGTTATGGAGAAGCAGGAGTATTATTTAAAACCTTCGGTGGAGGGGTGGTTACCGATGAACCACCATTGGGCGAAGGATTTCACATTATTGCGCCTTGGAACAAGGTGTATATCTACAACGTGAAGCAACAAGAAGTTTTTGAGAGTAAAATGCAGGTACTGTCCTCCAATGGACTTGAAATATCGCTAGATATCTCTGTGTTGTATCAACCAACCATCGAACAATTGGGCTTACTTCACAAAACAAAAGGAGAGAATTACTTAAACATCATTATCATTCCTCAAATTAGAGCAGTAGCAAGAAGTGTGGTGGGACGTTATACTCCAGAACAGTTGTATTCTACCAAGCGGGATGCAATCCAAAATGAAATCTACGAGGAAACCAAGAAAGTAGTAGAAGATCAGTATGTACAACTCAACGCTGTTTTGGTTCGTGACGTAACACTGCCAATCGCAATTCGCGAGGCCATTGAACGTAAATTGAATCAAGAACAAGAAGCGTTGGAATATGAATTTAGAATTGAAAAAGCTACGCAAGAAGCAGAACGTCAGCGTATTGATGCAGAAGGAAAGGCTACCGCTAACCGTATTTTAAGTGCCTCTCTAACAGATAAGATTCTTCAAGAAAAAGGAATTGAAGCAACAATTAAGTTGTCTGAATCTCCTAACTCTAAAGTGATTGTTATCGGAAGTGGGAAGAATGGATTGCCTATAATTTTAGGGAATCAGTAACCCATGATTTTATAAGTATAACATTTTCGTTATTTCAATATATTAAAACCAGGCCTTTTCTAAGGTTTGGTTTTTTTTATACACTAACTCCTTGTCAAAATTGAAGATAGGGGAGATGCTGAAACAAGCTCAGCATTTCAATTGCAGGGTCTCGATTAGTTAATTCCCCTGTAACCCTGAGCTTGTTTCAGTAACTGACATCTAGAATCTTACCTTGATTTAACCTATTGTTTCAAAAAACAAAACCTCTTCTTGAAATAGAAAGGGGTTGTTTTTATTGTACTTGGTAAAACCGTTACTACCTAAATCATTTGTTCTCCAATTATTCCAAGCGTTTAATAATGATGGCTAAACAATTCTACTTTTGCTGATCCTGTTGCCTGGTTGATATTCCAATAGTATGCAGGATGAATTTTAAGTATTCCTGAATTGGGCGTAAGGTTAGAATGAGACTGGTGGCGGTAATCGACATTGATAAACGAAACACCCCTGGCCTTGCTAATAGCGAGTGGCTGAAAAACAGCTTCATGTCCAGTAGGGAAGGTAAATGTTGTGGGATTATAAATCTTGACATTTCCATCAATATGGGCGTTGTGGTCTGCAGCTTGCCAACCGCAGTTGGAGGCAAAGGAAACAAGACCTCCGTTTGGACCATGATCAGTAACAAATGAACCCGAAACAAAAGTAGTAGTGGGTGCAGTGATGTGAAGTTCGGTATTTGGGGCAATATAAAAGTCACTATGCAAATGGAATTGTGCAAAAGTGGTGTAAAATAAAAAAAATTTAAATAATGAATAAGATAGGTCTCATTTGCAATATCTGGGGTAAAAACATTAAAACTAGTATTAAATTAGGGGCATTACATGTTTTATTGTCATAAACTTAATCATTTATTAAATATTTCTAAGCAGCCAAGATAAATATTTTCTTTAATTAGGGTAATTATGCCCTCTAATTTTAGCTTGATTTATAATTTTATTTTTTCTCATTTTATAAAGAATCAAATAGGCCCCTAGTTTATAAAATATAGTTTGAACAACTTATTGATATTTCTATCTGATGTTTAATGCTAAACTGTTTGGCGAGAGAATGAAATATGTCCGTAGACAGTATAAAATGAGTCAACGAGAACTGTCTAACCGTTTAGATATGGATGATGGTTCTTTGCGCAGAGTTGAATCAGGCAGGACTAATCCAACTCTAAAAACTTTACATAAAGTCGCTCAAAGTTTATGTGTTCCCTTGTATGTACTTTTTCTTCCTCATGAGGAATTTGAGGAACATTTTGAGAAGGGAGCACGATTTGATGAAAAATTACAATCTTCTATATAAAAAAACAATATATTTGCATCTATGCAATTAAATAAAACACATCATCATCATTTAACAGACTCGAGCGAGTGCTAATGATGTAGATGTGCATGATATAGAAACCCGTTTGAAACTCAAGCGGGTTTTTTTGTTTAAAACCAGTGAGATTCAAGCATAAAAAATAAAAAATGATACGAATAGCCATTCAGAAATCAGGTCGACTAAACGAGGATTCTCTTCAATTACTCAAGGACTGTGGAATTTCATTTGATAATGGAAAAGACCAACTAAAAGCCGCAGCCCAAAATTTTCCAATGGAAGTTTTCTTTCTTCGTAATGGAGATATCCCACAGTACATGAGAGATGGAGTGGTAGATCTAGCTATTTTGGGGGAGAATCTTTTGGTGGAAAAGGGAACTGATTTGGAGATAATTGAAAAACTTGGATTTTCAAAATGTCGTGTTTCCATCGCGGTACCCAAGGGAACCGAATTTTCTAGTGTTAAGGATTTGGAAGGAAAGCAAATTGCAACATCGTATCCCGATACTGTAAGTGCTTTTCTAAAAGAGAATCAAATTGAAGCCAATCTACACATCATTAATGGTTCGGTAGAGATTGCCCCAAACATCGGTTTGGCCGATGCTATTTGCGATATAGTCTCTAGCGGTAGTACCTTGTTTAAGAATAACTTAAAAGAGGTAATTGAAATTAACACTTCAGAAGCAGTTTTAGTGCAAGCTCCCAGTTTAACTGAGGAAACACAAGACTTGATTAAGAAACTTCGTTTTCGGATTCAGGCAGTATTAAGAGCCAAAAAATCAAAGTACATTCTGATGAATGTACCGGATGATAAGATTAATGCAATTAGTTCTATACTTCCTGTTTTAAAAAGTCCAACAGTATTGCCCTTAGCAAAAACTGGATGGAGTTCCCTGCATTCAGTGATTAATGCAGGAGATTTTTGGGAAGTCATAGATGAGCTTAAGGCCAACGGAGCAGAAGATATTCTAGTTTGTCCTATCGAAAAAATGGTCTTGTAATGCAAGAATATATAAACCCCCCTTTGATGGAATTGGAATCCCTATTGGCAAGACCTACTGCTTCTTACGAGGCTTTAGAGCCTGTAGTAGAAAATGTCTTTGAAGCAGTAAAATCAAGAGGAGATTCTGCCGTTCGGGAATTTACTACTCAGTTTGATCAAGTGACACTATCAGATTTTCAAGTCACCAAGGAAGCTCTTGATAAAGCAGGAGAGGAAGTTTCAGAAGACTTGAAAACAGCTATTCAACAGGCTAAATCTAATATTGAACGCTTTCACAAGGCACAACAAACAGAAAGTGTTTATGTAGAAACCATGGAAGGCGTGAGTTGTTGGCAAGAAAAACGACCTATTGAAAAAGTAGGTTTGTATATTCCTGGTGGCTCGGCTCCTTTGTTTTCTACTCTTTTAATGCTCGCTGTACCCGCAAAAATTGCAGGTTGTAAAGAGATTGTATTGTGTACACCACCCAACAAAAAGGGAGAAATCCCTGCTGTGATTCGGTATACTGCAGCTCTTTGTGGATTGACTCACTTATACATTGTAGGAGGAGTACAAGCGATTGCAGCAATGACTTTGGGAACAGCAACCATTCCCCAAGTTTATAAAATCTTTGGCCCAGGAAATCAGTATGTGACTGTGGCGAAGCAGTGGGCTACTCGTTACAGTGTGAGTATCGACATGCCTGCGGGGCCTAGTGAACTCTTGGTAGTTGCTGACGGCTCTGCAGACCCTGACTTTGTTGCATCTGATTTGCTTTCTCAGGCAGAACATGGTCCTGATAGTCAAGTGATTTTTGTAACCACAGCTAGTGAAATGATAGCGAAAGTCACTTCTTCCGTACAGGAACAATTAATCCAACTACCCAGAAAAGCCATTGCTAAAAAGGCACTTGCCAATTCAAAAATGATTTACTTCACAAATGACGACGAAGCCATTCGTTTTATCAATGCTTATGGCCCAGAGCATTATATTATTTGCATGAAAAACGAATCGCTTTATGTAAATAGTATTCAAAATGCAGGCTCTGTATTTATCGGAAATTACACTCCAGAAAGCGCAGGAGATTATGCCTCAGGAACCAATCATACCCTGCCTACTAATGGGTATTCCAAACAATATAGTGGGGTAAATCTTGACAGTTTTCTAAAAGCCATAAGCTTTCAAAAAATAACCAAAAAGGGAATTCAATCTTTAGGGAATACTATCGAATTAATGGCTGAGGCAGAAGGTTTAGAAGCACACAAGAATGCTGTAAGTATTCGATTAAAAAAATTGTCCAATGGAAGTTGATTTTACTTTTTATTTACGAAAGTCCTTGTTGGAATTGTCTCCTTATCAATCTGCGCGGGAGGAATTTGTGAACTACGGTCGTCAAATGATTTTATTGGATGCGAATGAGAATCCTTTCGCGACCTCAGTTAATCGGTATCCAGATCCGATGCAAACCCGACTTAAAAAGGAAATTGCAAGTTGGAGAAAGCTAGAGGAAGATCAAATTTATTTGAGTAATGGGAGCGATGAGTTTATTTCTCAAATCATTATGGGATGTTGTGAACCCGGAGAAGACCATATACTTATTGTTCCTCCTACATTTGGGATGTACAAAGTTGCTGCTAAAATCCATGGAGTGGGAGTAAAGGAAGTACCTTTGACTTCAGAATTTCAATTGGATGTCCCTTCGATACTGAAATCAGCTGATCAAAAAACAAAGCTTTTATTTATTCCGAATCCCAATAATCCAACAGGCAATAGTTTTAAAGCTGAAGACATTAAAACCATAATTGAGAACTTTAATGGTTTAGTGATCGTTGATGAGGCCTATGTAGAGTTTGCAAAAGCACCTTCTAGTCTTCCTATGTTAAACAACTATCCAAACCTTATGGTCTGCCAAACTTTTTCAAAGGCACAGGGTATGGCTGGAGTAAGGCTAGGAATGGCATTTGCACACAAGACCTTAATTGCGTTCTTAAACAGAATTAAAGCACCCTATAATATTAATTCTCTGAGCTTAACAGCTGCGTCTGAGCAATTGAGAAAACAAGATTTGGTGAAAGAACAGGTCACAACTTTGTTAAAAGAACGTAGTCGCCTAGAGCGCGTTTTACAAGAGTTGAACTGGGTGGTAAGCTGTTTTCCTTCCGATGCAAACTTTATTTTGATTCGAGTAGATAATAGCGCCCTGCGTTACAAACAATTCATCCAAGCGGGAATTGTAGTTCGAAATTCCTCAAAGAGTTTGGGCTGTGAAAATACACTTAGAATTACGGTTGGAACACCCAAAGAAAATAACACATTAATCGAAGTGCTGCAGACACTGGACAATAACTTATGAAAAAAGTTTTATTTATCGATCGTGACGGTACTTTGGCCTTGGAGCCCGAGGACTATCAATTAGATGCTTTTGAAAAACTTATATTTTACCCACAGGTATTTACCTTTTTAGGGAAGATAGCTAAAGAGCTTGACTACAGCCTTGTTATGGTTACCAATCAAGATGGTCTTGGAACGGATAGTTTTCCAGAAGACACCTTTTGGCCGGTACACAAATTGCTTTTAAAGAGCTTTGAGCAGGAGGGAATTGTTTTTGAAGAAGTACTTATTGACAGGAGCTTTCCAGAGGATAATTCCCCTAACCGAAAGCCAAAAACAGGTTTTCTAACTTCTTATTTAGAAGGTAACCAATATGATTTAAATCACTCATACGTGATTGGGGATCGTTTAACCGACATGGAATTGGCAAAAAACCTTGGAGCAAAGGGTATTTTTATTGCTAATGATGAGACTTTAGGAGCAGAAGAGGCCTCAGAGGGGTTAACGGATTCTATTGCCTTAAAAACGACCACTTGGGAAGCGATTTACAAATTTTTGAAATTAGAGCAACGCATCACCGTAAGGAAACGAACTACTCATGAAACAGACATTTCACTTCGTTTAAACCTTGATGGATCAGGAAAGAGTGAAATTTCTACAGGGATTGTCTTTTTTGATCATATGCTGGATCAGTTAGCTCGTCATGGTGGTATGGATATTTCACTTCAAGTTAAGGGTGATTTGGAGGTAGATGAACATCATACCATCGAGGATACTGCTATTGTTCTAGGCGATGCTTTTGCAGCTGCTTTAGGAAATAAGTTAGGGATTGAACGTTATGGTTTTTGTTTGCCTATGGATGATTGTTTGGCTCAGGTAGCTATAGATTTTGGTGGTAGAAATTGGCTTGTATGGGAGGCAGCATTTCGCCGGGAAATGATTGGTAAAATGCCCACTGAAATGTTTTTGCACTTTTTTAAATCCTTTTCTGATGGTGCCAAAGCCAATATAAACATTAAGGCAGAAGGTGATAATGAGCACCATAAAATAGAAGCAATCTTTAAGGCCTTTGCTAAGGCGATTAAAGTTGCAGTAAAGCGAGATCCGGAAAAGATGATTCTCCCTTCAACCAAAGGAAGTCTCTAATATGGAAGTCGCTATTATTGATTATGGAGCAGGGAATATTAAAAGCTTACAGTTTGCACTTGAACGATTAGGAGTTACTGGACATCTAACCGCAGATCCTGAGCAAATTAAAGCTGCTGATAAAGTGATTTTCCCTGGACAAGGGGCGGCACAAAGTGCAATGATAAAATTAAAAACGCATGGTTTGGATGCAATCATTCCTCAGCTCAAGCAACCTGTTTTAGGTATTTGCTTGGGGATGCAATTGTTGTGTGATTATTTGGAAGAGGGAGATGTGAACGGTTTGGGAATCATTCAAGGAAAGGTACGACGATTTTCAGATCAATTGAAGGTACCACAGATGGGTTGGAATACAATATTTGAAATGCAAACAACACTATTTCAAGAAATTAAAGATCATGAATTCATGTATTTAGTTCACTCTTATTTTGTACCACTTCTTCCAGAAACCATTGCGGTAAGCACCTATAATAAAGCTTATAGTGTGGCCTTACGAAAGGATAATTTTTACGGGGTTCAATTTCATCCTGAAAAGAGTAGCAAAGCAGGGCAGCAGTTGCTTAAAAATTTTTTAAACCTTACTACATGAGAATCATACCCGCCATAGATCTTATTGACGGTAAGTGTGTACGTCTTTCCAAAGGAGATTACAACACTCAAAAAACCTATAGCGAAAACCCCTTGGAAGTTGCTAAGGCTTTTGAAGCACATGGGATTAAATATTTGCACCTAGTTGACTTAGACGGTGCAAAATCCAAACACATAGTGAATCACAATGTATTGGAGACTATCGCGTCTAAAACCAGCCTTAAAATCGATTTTGGAGGGGGATTGAAGTCTAATGAGGATCTGAAAATTGCTTTTGAAAGTGGTGCACATCAAATTACGGGAGGGAGTATAGCCGTAAAGGAGCCTAAAACCTTTGAACAATGGATCACAACCTATGGGAGTGATAAAATTATTTTAGGAGCTGATGTACAAGGTGATCGTATAGCAACGGACGGTTGGTTTGAAACTTCTGACCATCGTTTAATTGACTTCGTCAAAGATTTTTATGCCAAAGGGATACAATATATAATTTGTACAGACATTAGCAAAGACGGTATGTTGCAAGGTCCTTCTTTTGATGTCTATCAAAATTTATTGCAAGAACAACCCAATATAAAACTCATTGCGTCGGGAGGGATTTCTGCTTTTGAAGAACTACCCAAGCTTGAGGCCATGGGCTGTGAGGGAACCATTATTGGGAAAGCGATTTATGAAAATAAAATTGCCCTAAAAGAATTAGAAAACTTTATTATTCAATAATGAAAAAGATCATTTTAAAGGAATTTAAAGAAAATGCGGTTTTTAGACTTGAAGAAAATTTGCGTATAATCTTCATTGCTTTTTCAAAAATAACAGAAGAGATGCTTTGGAAACGACCGACTGAGGGAGGAATGGCATTGGGGAATCAAATCTTGCATAGTTGTGACAATATGACTCAGTACATTAGTGCTTCCTTGGGAGAACAAAAGGATGAACGCAATCGCGATATAGAGTTTTCTACAAATGCTGGATCTAAGGAAGAATTGCTTACTTTGTTAACTACTACGGTTCAAAAAGCTCAAGACACTCTACAAAATGCCACTTTGCTTCAATACGAAACTGTTCGAGAGGTTCAAGGTTTTCGATTATCTGGAATTGGAGTGGTTTTGCATGCCGTAGAGTATTTTTCCTATCATACGGGTCAGATAGCATTTTGGGTAAAACAATTAACTCAAGAGGACTTGGGATTTTATGCTGGAGTAGATTTAACACATAACAATCAATAGTATGTTGACCAAACGCATCATACCCTGTTTAGACATCAAAGACGGTAGAACCGTTAAAGGAGTGAATTTTGTTGACTTACGCGATGCTGGTGATCCAGTTGAATTGGCACGTCAGTACGCTGAAGAGAATGCAGATGAATTGGTGTTTTTGGATATTTCGGCGACCGAGCAAAAACGAAAAACCTTAGCCAATTTGGTTTTGAAAGTTGCTGCTGCCATTGATATACCTTTTACTGTAGGTGGAGGAATAAGTTCTGTAGAGGATGTCGAAATACTCTTACAAAATGGTGCGGATAAGGTCTCTATCAATTCTGCAGCAGTAAAAAATCCCGCATTAGTCAATGCATGTGCAGAGCAGTTTGGCAGTCAATGTGTGGTAATTGCAATTGATGCTAAACAAATTAACGGTCAATGGAAAGTACATTTGGTAGGGGGGAAAGTCCCCACAGAATTTGACTTATTTGACTGGGCAAAAGAAGTAGCTGAAAGGGGAGCGGGCGAAATTTTATTCACTTCTATGGATCACGATGGAACTAAAGAGGGTTTTGCCAATCAAGCCTTAGCCCGATTATCAGAGGAAGTAAATATCCCTATAATTGCTTCGGGTGGCGCAGGAAAGAGTAGTCATTTTGTAGATACTTTTACTCATGGGAAAGCAGATGCTGCTTTGGCTGCAAGTATTTTTCATTTTGGAGAAATTTCAATTCCCAAGCTCAAACAAGAACTCAAACAACAGCATTTAGCAATACGAATTTAATATGAAGACACTTAATTTTTCAAAAGCAGCCGACGGCTTACTCCCCGCAATTATTCAGGATGTAAATACAAGAACCGTTTTAATGTTGGGATACATGAACGAGGAAGCCTTGACTAAAACCCAAGAAAGTGGAAACGTAACTTTTTATAGCAGAAGTAAAAATCGTCTCTGGACCAAAGGAGAAGAGAGTGGAAATTTTCTTGAATTGATCAGTATAAAAGAAGACTGTGATCAAGACACCCTGTTGATTCAAGTAAAACCGAAAGGGCCAACTTGTCATAAAGGATCGGATACTTGTTGGGATTCAAAAAACGAATCAAGCTTTGGTTTTTTAAGTGAATTGGAAGCCAAAATTAAATCGCGTAAAGAAAACAATAGTGAAGACAGTTATGTCGCTTCTTTGTTTAGAAAAGGAATTAATAAAATTGCTCAAAAAGTAGGAGAGGAGGCTATAGAAACCGTAATTGAAGCCAAAGATGATAACGAAGAATTATTCTTAAATGAAAGTGCCGATTTGTTGTTTCATTACATGATTTTGCTTCAAGTAAAAGGCTTTACTTTGACTGATATAGTTTCAGTATTAGAAGGTAGAAGTCATTAAAACGTTTTTCTAGCATAGAAAAATATGTATTTTTGTTATGCTTACAAATCACAAAACCATACATCTTATGAAAAAAGTAGTTTTAGCGCTTGTGTTTTTGACACTTTCATGCGATACACAAAAAACAAAGCAAGACAATTCAGCATTTGATGAAGTACTGGAAGCATATTACCAAGAAAATTTATCTCTGTATAGAATAAATGCTACTTTCCAGGGGGATACCCGATACAATGATTCACTCCCTAACTTCCTTTCAACAGCTTTTAAAGAAAAAGAGAAGAGGTTTTATTCCTCTTATTTGAATCAAGTAAAGACTTTCGAGGATAATACGCTTTCTGAGGACGCTCTATTGAGTAAAAAAATATTGATTTGGGAATGCGAGATGAATTTGAAGGCAATGGAATTTCCAAAAGACAAGATGCCCATTGATCAAATGTGGGGTTTTCAACTCACTATGGGACAATTAGCTAGTGCTGAGGGAGCCCAGCCCTTTGAAACGGTTAAAGATTACGAGAATTGGTTGGTCCGAATTCAAGGCTATTTAGAATGGCTTGCCAGTGCACAAGAAAAAATGAAAGAGGGAATGACTATCGGCTGGGTGCTGCCACAGTTTTTAATTAAAAAAGTGCTTCCGCAGTTGAAAGGGATGACTACCTCAGATTTAAGCAAACATCTTTTTTACAGTCCAGCACGAAATTTTCCAACTTCCGTTTCTGAAGAAGATAAAGCACGTTTGACATTGGCCTACAAAAGTATGGTTCTGGATCAAATCGTTCCTGCCTATCAAGACTTACATGATTTTATGGCAACAGCCTATTATGAAAATGCTCGCACAACTAGTGGTTTTAATGCCCTGGATGGAGGAGACGATTACTATGACTTCGCTATTAAAAAGTATACCACTACCCCTATGACTGCAGTTCAAATTCATCAATTGGGTCTTGATGAGGTTGCCCGTATTAGTCAAGAAATGCAAAAAGTCAAAGAGCAAGTCGGTTTTGAAGGAGATTTAAAATCGTTTTTTGATCATGTTAGGAACAAGAAAGAATTAATGCCCTTTACCGATCCACAAAAAGTCATTGACAATTTTTATGCAATTCAAGAGAAAATATTGCCTCAGGTAAATAAACTTTTTGAATTACAGCCTAAAACTCCCTTTGAAGTGCGTCGTACGGAAGCTTTTAGGGAAGCCTCAGCTAGTGCTGAGTACAATTCGGGCTCCTTGGACGGGACTCGACCTGGTATTTTTTATGTTCCCATCCCCAATGTGAAGAAATATAATTTCTTTTCAGATGAAGATCTGTTTTTACATGAGGCAATTCCGGGACATCATTTTCAGATTTCGTTGCAGCAGGAAAACACTGCACTTCCTTCATTTCGAAAAGATCTTTGGTATAGTGCTTATGGTGAAGGTTGGGCCTTGTACACAGAATCATTGGGAGAGGAATTGGGTGTTTACCAAGATCCATATCAGTATTTTGGAATGCTAGGAGCTGAAATGCATCGCGCGATTCGTTTGGTGGTGGATACAGGTTTACATTCCAAAGGATGGACACGTGAACAAGCCATTCAGTATTCTTTAGACAACGAAGCAGAATCTGAAGCCAGCATTACATCTGAGATTGAACGCTATATGGCCAATCCAGGTCAGGCCTTATCCTACAAAATTGGACAATTAAAAATTCGAGAGTTACGACTTCGTGCTGAAACAGCACTAGGGGCAGCCTTCGATATTAAAATTTTTCATAGAAAGGTATTGGAGTCTGGATGTATCCCCCTTCAATATTTAGAAGAAAAAATAGACCACTGGATCCAATCCACTAAAAACTAGTATTCTTATGCAAGTAATTAATTCAGAAGTATTCCGTTTTTTTGAAGCCTTAGAAAAAAACAACACACGCGAATGGTTTGAACCTCAAAAACCCCATTTTAAATCATTAGAAGCAGAAGTCAAAGTGTTGGGTGAGGAGCTTAAAGCCTCGATGAATGAAACGGATGAAATAGATAAAGTCAAGCTTTTTCGAATTTATCGTGATGTTCGTTTTTCAAAAAACAAAACCCCTTTTAAAACTCATTTTGGAATGAGTTTTAATCGAAAGAAACCACATTTACGGGGAGGCTATTATATTCATATTGCTCCAGGAGATTCTTTCTTAGCAGCTGGTTTTTGGAACCCAAACAAAGAAGACTTATTTCGGATTCGAAAAGAAATGGAGATGGATGCTGAAGAGTTTAGGAAGCTGTTAAAAGATCCCCAATTTGTCAAAGCATGGGGTGGTCTTACAGGAGAAGAAGTGAAAACGGCTCCTAAAGGTTTTTCCAAAGAGCACTCCAATATTGATCTCATTAAGAAAAAACAATATTTATTTATAAAAAAATTGGATGAAAGTGCTATATTGAAGCCTGATTTTCAAAAAGAAGTAATCCAGCATTTTAATGCGCTACGACCCATATTTAATTATTTTTCTAACGTACTTATAACCGATTTAAACGGTGTTTCTATACTTTAAAACCTGCATATGAAAATATTATTTTCTAAACTTTTTATAAGTCTAAGTTTTGTTTTATTGCTCACCGCTTGTGCGACGCTTAAAAACAACAACACTTCTAAGCCCATTGTTATTGAAACTTCAATTGATTTGGTCAATATAAATGACGACAAAGTTCAAATTACAATTGCACCTACTGCGATTCAAGGCGAAGAAATTCTTTTTTACCTTCCCCAGATTGTACCTGGAACCTATGAATATTCCAATTTTGGACGTTTTGTGGAAGATCTAAAAGCTTTTGATAAAAAGGGAAATCCACTAACTGTAACGACTGTAGACGAAAATAGTTGGAAAATAGCAAGTGCTAAAAAATTGGGAAAGATCATCTATTGGGTGAATGACACATTTGATGGCCCAGGGGGAGAAAAAATTTACCCTATGGGGGGAACTAATTTTGACTCAGACAAAACTCATTTACTCAACTTGCACAGTATGATCGGGTATTTTGATAACATTAAAGAGAGTCCATACCGACTTAGTGTTCGATCTCCAAAGAACCTTCAAGCGTTCACCTCCCTTCCTGCAATTTCCAAAAGTGATTCTTTAGATATTTTTAATGCCGAAAGGTATTTTCATATTATTGACAACCCTATAATGTATAGTGAGCCCAATGCCGTTTCCTTTGATTTGGATGATATCAAGGTAGGTTTGGCGATTTATTCTCCTTCGGGGACTCATAAAGCTGTTGACTATCAAGCTGCAATTCAAGAAATGATGATTGCTCAAAAGAAGTTTTTGGGAAAATCCAATAATACTTCTAGTTATGATATTTTATTGCATCTAATGGGAATGGAAGATTTACAATATTTTGGTGGAATGATGGGAGCTTTAGAGCACCATACCTCTACTACAGTTGTTTTTGTAGATGCGATGCAACCAGGAGAACTTACTCAAAGTTTAGTTGATGTTGTGTCCCATGAATTTTTTCATACACTCACGCCTTTAAATGTGCATTCTGAAGAGATTCACAATTTTGAATACAACACACCACTTATGTCCAAACATTTATGGATGTATGAGGGAGCTACTGAATATTTTGCCAATCTATTTCAAATTAATCAGGGATTGATTGATGCTCCAGATTTTTATGGACGAATGAATGAAAAGGTAAATTATGGTCAACGCTATGATGATAGTATGTCCTTTACGGAAATGAGTGCAGGCATCGTAGATGAACCCTATGCTGCTAATTATGGAAATGTATACCAAAAAGGTGCCTTAATTAATATGTGTCTGGATATTCTAATCCGCGAGAAGAGTGGAGGAGAGAAAGGAATTCTTTGGGTAATGAAAAAATTAGCAGAACGCTATGGGAAAGAAAAGCCATTTAAGGATGAGAATTTAATAGATGAAATCGTAGCGCTTACATATCCAGAAGTAAGAGACTTCTTTACAACTCATGTTGAGGGTACAACCCCTATTAATTACAATGAATATTTGTCAAAAGTGGGGATAATTGAAGGAAAAACAGAATCCCAACTTCCAGGAGTAATCTTCACAGATGCTTCTACACCAATATTTACTCCACAAGATATTGAAGAAAAAGGGAGGTTTCTTGTCATTACTGGCCTGAATTCTACTTTGGAAGCAATGGGTGTTCAATTAGGAGATATTTTTATCGGCTTGGACGGACAAATGTTTCCAGAAATTAGTCAAGAAAATGGGGCAGCCATCAACGCTATATTTTCACCAAGTTTTATGTGGGATGCAGAAACAGAATTTAGCATTACGGTAGAGCGCAATGGAGGAAGCTTGACCCTTAGTGGAAATGTTGGAACTCCAAGTGCTGTAATTTCAGGAATAGTAGAAGATCCTACTGCTTCTGAGGCGACTGTAGGTTTACGTGAAGCGTGGTTGTTTAATTAGGCTTCATTTCGAGTTGCTTTAGTTCTGACAGCTTTGTTTCGAGAACTTTTTTGGTTTCACTCATTGGAAAAACATGCCCTTTTCCCTCAACAGGATGTAGGCTTAAGTGATTCTTGTCAAAATGTTTTAAAGCAAACTCGATATTCGGGGTTTAGGGTACTATTTTATCTTTGGTTCCATGCATCATGATAATGGGACGTTGAAGTTTTTTCCACTCCTCCCCTAAATTGGAAAGAGATGCAGCATGCGCTCTTTTTTCTTTCTGTGCTACTTTAAAACTATCGGGAACAAACCATTTTGTTGTTTTCCATTCTGCTAATTTCCCCAAGGCAAAATATCGCTCTGTTTCTGGGTCTAATGCTGGCACCAAAATAATTACACTTCCCAGTAATTCAGGTGAATCAATGGCTATCTTTGCTGCAATAGGAACACCATAGGACCAACCAATAAACATTCCAGGAGTGTTTTTACTAGAATATTTCTTTACTATGGGACAAAGACTCGCAGCTTGTTGACTAATGTCAGGCACTGCTTTGCTGTATTCTGAATAGCCATAACCCAGACGATCAAAACTTATCAAATTGGCTTTAGTATTTAAAAGACTGTTGCTTAAATAGTTGTTGAAATTATAGCTAGAGTCAGGGGCGCCTTGGACAAAATAGAGGGTAGGTTTAAGAGAATCATAAAATTTACAGTGAATGTGTCTTAATTAATGTCCTTGGAATTTTGTAAAATGTATTTGAGCATTCAAGCCTTTTTTCGCAAAATAGCTCACAACATTCTTGTCTGACGTTCTGAACGTTGCCCATGCACCACAAGCTGTGAAGATGAAGAGGATGTTACTCAAAATGAATATCATGGTTTTTTGAGCCCTTCGAAGTCTTCTCTTTTGATTGGGCAGGTAATATACCTGTAGAGAATCTCTAAATAACTTTAGGCTGTGCTTAATGAACATGCTTTCCTTGGTTCGTTTGGGTCCAGTAAAGTTAACAGATTTTATTAAAACACAATGAACAGTCTCTGTTAGGGGGTGGTAACTTGTTCAAAGAGTTGTACTTGGTCTTTAAGGCGTTCGATGACCATGTTCATCATACGTTTGTTTAAGGCCGATGAGTTACTGCTATACTGGCGGTATTCTGACAGGGTAAAGTGTCCTATAATCGTTCCCTTAACTGAATTCCGAAACTTTTGATCCTTGATCAAACCATTCTCTATATAAGCCAATTTTTTTTCCAAGCCCAAATCGTAAAAAACTCCTTTGCGCTTCTCAATATAGTTGTGGAAAACAGCAAGAAACAAAGGGTTTTGCAATTTTAAAATAGGGCGGAGGGTCTCATTCTGGAAGCGCTCCTCAAAACTCATGTTCTCAAACTCCTGGATTTTCTTGATCTCTGGTCTAATACGTCTTAAATCATTAGGTCGATCATTCATAGCAATTTTTTACTTAATTTAATAGCTTTTAAGGCAAGTTCTACACTGTATTCAGAGAGATTGTTCACAGGGTTTTTAACATCTCTTATGTCTATTTTGTAAAGGCCTTAAAAAGAAAATTAATACTACCGCTTTGTTCTTAACAATTCAAAAACTCCAACTCATCATATTTTTATACTATAGGCAATCTCGTATTTGGTTTCAACAACTATTTTACCTAGGGTATTTGCTTTCTAAAAGCTTCCTATTAGTTATGAGTGATAAGGTGGTTTTTTAAAGGAATACACTCTAAATAATAAAAGAAATTAAACTTGAATTTGATAACATTTTTGTATATTAGCGAGTAATTAATCACTTCTATGACTAAAAAAAACGCTATACTCGAAGCTGCACTTCATTTATTTTCAGAAATGGGATATACGGGAACATCTACACGAATGATTGCCATAAAATCAGGTGTTTCAGAGGGGTTGATTTTTCGTCATTTCAAAAATAAAGAGGGATTACTAAATGTACTTTTAGCAGATGCAGAAAAAGAAATAACTTCACTTTATGAACCGATATTGGCATTAGAACACCCCAAAGTATTTTTAAAGCAAGTACTGTCTTTGCCCTTTCAGATCAATGGCAACAATAAAATACTTTGGCGCTTTCTGTACACCCATCAGTGGTTTGAACCTCAAATACATGAACTAATACTTCAACCATTGTATACCCGTGTATTTGACTCTTTTAATACCATTGGAGTTTCTGATCCACAATCTGAATCAGAATCTTTTCTGATTTTTTACAAAGGAATCATAAGTAATATGTTGTTGAATAAAAATTTTAATGCATTTCCAGTAGCAGAATATATTTTGGAAAAGTTTTCTTTGTAATAAATATGTAACTACTTACTTATAATTCATTTCTATAATAACGTTCTCAACTAAATCTATTCATTACGTTTTTACGTGACATTTAAACTGAATTCAAGCAAACGATAATTTATGTTATGTAAAATAGATATTCAAAGTATACATTGGAGCATTTGTTGTAATTTAGCAATTGAATTTAAAACCTACTCTATCATGAAAGCTATAAAAATTATTATTGGCATATTGGTCGGCTTTGTTGTAATCGCAGCAGCTTACTTCGCTTATGCTTTATACATCAATCCCAAAAGTCCTATGGGATCAGCAGCATATTCCAATGGCGATAAAGAGATCAGTGTTCGTTATTACCGCCCCTATAAAAAAGACCGTCTTATTTTTGGTGAAGCAGCTGACGGCGCTTTGGTTCCTTATGATACTTATTGGCGTTTAGGAGCCAATATGACGACCAAACTCACTACCAATCAGGATTTGGATTTTGCGGGTCGCTTATTGCCCAAAGGAAGTTACGGGCTCTATGCCTATCCCTATGCTGAAAATTGGGTCATATATGTACATAGCAAAACAGGAGGCTTGAGTTTTACGGAACCCGATCCTAGCGGTATTTTAATGAAGGTCAATGTTCCTGTACAAAGCTTAGAAGAACCTCTAGAGCAATTTACTATTGATTTTGTAGATTCTTCCCTAAGGATCCGTTGGGATACAACCAAAGTGGTAATACCCATTCATTGATGCGGAAATTCTTTAAACAGCTGTTCAATTTGCTAAAAATCGCTTTTGCGCTCCTTTTTATCGGTGGTTTAAGCTATTATATACTTGATAAAATACAGGAAAAAAACAATCTGATGGACATAGAGGAATACAGTCCCAAGTCCACACTAATTGTTAAGGAAACTCCCTTAAAACGCTCTAAATATCCTTTTGTGGATGTACATAACCACCAGTTTGATATGCCGGTAAAAAACCTTGCAAATTTGGTGGCAGAAATGGACAGTATGAATATGGGTTTTATGATCAATCTCAGTGGTTTTCGAGGCTTGTATTTAAGAAAATCATTGGAAAACATACGCGAAAATGCACCCAATCACTTTGGGTTGTTTTTAAACATTGACTTTGAAGCCATAGATGATGCTGATTTTAAAGAAACTCAAACAGCATTGATTGATTCTGCAGCAGCAGCTGGAGTCATGGGACTAAAAGTGTACAAGTCTTTAGGATTGACAAGTACCGATTCTAAGGGCAATCGCATTGCCATCAACGACCCTCGCCTCGACCCGATATGGGAAGCTTGCGGTAACAATAAAATGCCCGTATTGATTCACTCGGGTGAACCTGCTTCGTTTTGGGAACCCAAGAATAAGTTTAATGAACGTTGGTTGGAATTGCGTCAAAAGCCCCGACGATACAGAGACCCTGCAAGCAACCCCTCTTTTGAGGAAGTGTTGGCTGAACAGCACGATATTTTTAAAAAACACTCGAATACTACCTTTATCAATGCGCATTTGGGTTGGATGGGCAACGATTTGGATCGTTTAGGAACCCATTTGGATACCTACCCCAATGTGATGACGGAAATTGGTGCGGTTTTGGCAGAACTGGGGCGTCAACCCAAACGTGCTCGGCGCTTTTTTATCGACTATCAAGACAGAATTTTATTTGGTAAAGACAGTTATAAAGTAAGTGAGTACTATACTTATTTTAGGGTTTTGGAGACAGACGATGAATATTTCGATTATTATCGCAAACGACATGCCCATTGGAAAATGTACGGACTGGCCCTACCCGATTCCATTTTGCAAAAACTGTACTATAAAAACGCTTTGGATTTATTTCCGGCCATTGATCACTCATTATTTAAAAACTAATTTATGATACTCGTTACCACCCCCACTGTTCCCAACAAAGAAATTGATGAAACTCTAGGCATTGCCAGAGGAAGTACGGTTAGAGCGCGAAATGTAGGACAAGACATTTTCGCAGGCTTAAAAAATATTATTGGAGGCGAAATTAGCGAATACACCAAGCTCCAGGCTCAGTCACGTGAGCAGGCACTACAACGTATGCAAGAAGATGCTGAAAGGTTGGGTGCTAATGCCATTGTCAATGTGCGCCTGACGACTTCTATGGTCATGCAGGGTTGCTCTGAGATACTCGCCTACGGCACAGCTGTAACCCTCAAGTAATGATGGGACTCATTCTTTTTATAGGCGCAGTGGTAGTCGGGGTTTACCTGCTTAATCAAAAGCTAGAAAACGAGAAAAAGGAAGATTTCGAAGACCGAAATAACTAATTTTTCACCCCTAAAAAGACGTTAACCCCCTTAGGGATCGGATTGCCTGATGTGCGCCTAAAGCTTACTACTTGACCGGTATGGTATAGGGCATCAGCTATAGGACCGTTGATTAGGTTCCAGACAGGAAACCTAGACTGCTTCCCTTCTCTTTGAAAAATGATATTCAGCCCTTCTATTTCATCTTCACTGTAATTTAAAAACAGTGTTGCAGCTTGTTGTAAGTCGTTTAATGTAGCGGCTCTTAGGGCTTCTAAGTTATCTGGAGGACTGGGTGCTGGACGTTTAGAGGCTTCATTTTTTGCAGCGTTTAAGATGGTTTTTGTCAAGCCGTAAATATGCTGAAGCGTACCCAGCGTACTTTGAGCTTCTTTCGTTGGACGGTATTCCAAATCCTCTGCTCTCAGTCCTTCTGTAGCCCAATGGTATCGAAAGCCCAAACCCTGAATCATTCTACTGATTGAATTTCCAGCAGTGAGGTCTTGTGGTGCAGCTGCAATAGATGAAAAGGGAAGTTCTTGTGCCATAGTTTGAAGTGAAAAAATAAACAGTAGTGTAAAAAAATGAGGGATATACATAAGTCCTAAATTACTATTTTAGCATTAATATTCAATCCCTTATGTCTAAAAAGTTGAACAGTCTGGAAGAACTTGCCAAAATCAAATTTGAAAACTTGGCTCCAGACCCCGACCCCCTACCCGACGCAGAACCTGAATTCCAAGCTCAAGATTTAGAAGCACACTTTAGCAACAAAGGGCGTGCAGGAAAAACAGTTACCCTAATCAAAGGTTTTGAAGGCGAAGTAGATGAACTGAAATCTTTGGCTAAAATCCTAAAAAATGCTGTAGGCGTTGGCGGGACGGTTAAAAATGGTGAAATCATCATTCAAGGGAACTATAGAGACCAACTTATAAAACTACTACAAGAAATGGGGCATCAGGTAAAACGCGTTGGGGGATAAATGATTTTTCTGTGTTAGAAAAGCTTCAACATTTCGTCACTGATCCCAAAAAAGAACTACTATTGTTTACCCAAGCGCAATATACCTTGTTTCTGAAAAATGCTCTCCCCCTTTTAAACACCAACTACAGCATTGGTGTTGTTGGTCAAAAGATAATTGACTCCTCAGGTTTAACCATTACTTCGACCACAATTACGGGGGAGCAATCTCTAGGGGGCATCCCATAGGCGCTTCAGGGACCATTTTAGCTACCCGATTGTTTCATGGATTAATGAAAAATGGAGACCTAGGCTTGGCAGCTATTTCTGGCGCTGGTGGGTATGCAAATGTTCTGCTGGTAGAATCACCTTACCACTGAATCGCTTGCTGACCGGTAGAGATCAAATAGTCATTGGTCTGACTAAAATGCTTGTTTCCAAACCAATATCCTCGATTGGCACTTAGCGGTGAAGGATGACCAGTTATTAGAATAAGGTGTTTATCGGTATTAATTAATTTCACTTTTTGCCTAGCAAAACCTCCCCATAGGAGAAAAACTAAGTTTTCTTTGTTCTCAGATAAAGTTTGAATCACACTGTCTATAAAAGTTTCCCAACCTTTTTTTTGGTGGCTTCCTGCCTCCCCTTCTCGAACAGTCAAGCTTGCGTTGAGTAATAAAATCCCTTGTCTTGCCCAATGTTCTAAATTCCCACTCACTGGATAGGGAGTCCCTAAATCTTGTACGATTTCTTTAAAAATATTTACCAGTGATGGCGGGTGTTTAACCCCATCAGGGACAGAAAAAGCAAGTCCATGAGCCTGTCTTGGCCCATGGTATGGATCTTGCCCTAATAAAACCACTTTAACGTTCTCATAAGGACACTGTTCAAATGCATTAAAAACTTCAGATTGGGTGGGGTAACAACGGTATGTTTCGTATTCTGATTTAAGGAAGAAGAGCAATTGTTTAAAATAAGAGCTTTCAAATTCGGTCCGCAAAGGTTTTTCCCAGTTGGAATGTATCGGCAACGTCATGAATTTATTACTTTTGTACAGCTAAGTTAAGAAAAATCAAATGGCTAAAATTCCTAAAAAAACCCTAGAAGATCTAGAGTATTTTGAAGTGCTCCGACAGTGTTCGGCTTTTGCCATTACCCTTTTGGGGAAAGAAGCTTGTTTGTCTATTCTCCCTTTGACAGAGGAGAATCAACTCCTTAGGGATTTACATGCCGTTTCTGAATTTCGTTCCTCTTTTGAAAATGAAAACCGCATTCCTAATCATGGATTTGAGCCTTTAACCTCTATTTTCTCGCTTTTAAGCATAGAAAACAGTGTGTTAGATATTTCTGTGTTTCGTTCTATCGCAGCCAATACAGAAACAACCAATACACTCCTATTTTTTTTAGAAAAATTTAAAACCTATTACCCCACCCTTTTTGAACATACCGATACACTTTATGTAGATAAGGAGATCAAAAAAACGATAGATCAAGTTATAGATCGTTTTGGGGAGGTTCGTGATAATGCCTCTGATTCGTTGTACATGATTCGTAAACAAATTCAACAATTGCGATCAAAAATCAGTAGTAGTTTTAATAAAGCATTAAGTCAGTATCAAGCTGCAGATTATTTAGATGATATAAGGGAATCCGTAATAGATAATCGTCGTGTCTTGGCAGTCAAAGCAATGCACAGACGTAAAGTGAAAGGAGCGATTATGGGAAGTTCAAAAACGGGAAGTATCGTCTTTATGGTACCTGAAACAACCAATGCTCAAAATCGTGAACTTCAAAATCTTGTATTTGAAGAAGGGGAAGAGATAAAGAAAATATTAAGCCAACTCACTGATTATTTTAGACCACACCTCCCCTATTTAAAGCAACAACATGAATTTTTATTGGGACTTGATGTAATCTATGCAAAGGCACGTTACGCTAAAGAAATAGATGCCCTACTTCCTTCGATTGATAAAAAACAAAAAACAATTAAATATAAAGCGGCTTATCATCCTTTGTTACTTCAGTCGCATCGTTTAGAAAACAAAGCAACCTACCCGCAAGATGTTCTATTACATCCAGAGAAACGTATTATCGTCATTTCTGGACCCAATGCAGGAGGAAAGAGTATCACATTGAAAACAATGGGTCTGTTACAGTTAATGTTGCAAAGTGGGATGCTGATTCCTGTTCACGAGAGTAGTACGGCTTGTCTTTTCGAACAGATTCTAACCGATATTGGAGACAATCAATCGATAGAGAATCATTTGAGTACCTATTCTTATCGCTTAAAAAACATGAAGTATTTTTTGCGAAAATGTAATGCCAATACCCTGTTTTTGATCGATGAATTTGGCACGGGCTCTGATCCTGAATTAGGAGGAGCTTTGGCTGAAGTAATTTTAGAAGATTTTTACGAGCGAGAGGCTTTTGGAATCATTACAACGCATTATTCAAATTTAAAAGCATTGGCCAATGAACTTCCGGGTATGGTGAATGCCAATATGCAATTTGATAATAAGACCCTAGAGCCTGTTTATAAATTGATGATGGGAGAAGCGGGAAGTTCCTTTACTTTTGAAGTAGCTCAAAAAAACGGTTTGCCCTACAGCCTGATTAATCGTGCCAAAAAGAAAATAGAACGAGGAAAAGTTCGTTTTGATGCTACGATAGCAAAACTGCAAAAAGAGCGCTCTCAAATGATGAAAACAGGAGCATCTCTAAAAGAAAAAGAATCAAAAGCCGCAGCAGAAAGCGATCGCATGGAAACGATGAATGCGAAATTGAAAGCGAAATTAGTGAGCTATCAAGAGTTGTTCGATCACAACCAACGCATGATAGTACTTGGAAATAAAATCAATGAAATTGCGGAACGCTTTTTTGAAAACAATAAAAAACGTCCTCTGATTGCTGAATTACTGCAGACTATTGAATCTGAAAATGCAAAACGAAAGCGCAAATCAGCAGCAGTTTCCAAAAAAGAACGCGAAACGAAGAAACAGTTAAACGAGGAATTGAAAAAGGAATTGGTGGTTGTACGTAAGGAAAAAAAGAATCAGAAGAAGCAAGCACCAAAGCTCAGTAAACCTAAAGTGAATTTAAAAGTGGGTGATCGTGTACGAATGTTTGATGGCCGTTCAGTAGGAAGTATTGACGCAATTGAAAAGCAAAAAGCAGTTGTAAACTATGGAATGTTTACTACTCAGGTAAGTCTCGATTTATTAGAGTTTGTTGAAGCAGCCAAAACCAAAAAGAAATAGTTCGACCTGTTTCAACCTCAAAATAAAATTTCTTTTCATTGTTTTCTGACCTTATATAGTTTTAGTGAGATTCGTTTTTATTTTAAAGTAAATAATTAAATTTAAAAATCATATTTAACCCCAAATTAAACTCAACGAAAGAATTCAAAAAATTTATAAGTCGAGGAAATGTTCTTGACATGGCTGTAGGACTTGTGTTGGCAACTTATTTTGGTGCCATAGTTAAATCCTTGGTCAGCGATGTCATAATGCCTTCAATTGGAATTTTACTTGGCGGTGTGAATTTTTCTTCTTTGAAAATTATTTTGCAAGAAGCAAACGGAGACACTGCAGAAGTTGTAATTTAATATGGTTTATTTATCAATACAATCATTACTTTTTTAATTGTCAAAGGCTACAATAAATCAAAAGATCGCTTGACTAAGCAAAAAGAAGAATCTGCTGTTTCTATTCCAACTCCATCAAAAGAGGAGCTATTACATACTGAAATAAGAGATTTATTAAAAAAATGATTCAACAAGTATTTCTATTCATATTCATTAAATTACAATTATGTCAAAAATCAGCTCCCCTTCTTGGTTTAAAGTCGTAGTGATTTTGGCTATTTTATGGAACTTAATGGGAATTATTAATTTCTATTTTCAAATTACCATTACTCCAGAACAGATTTCAAAGCTACCTGAAGCAGAAGAATCATTAATAAACAGTACTCCATTTTGGACTTACATCGCTTTTGCAATGGGTGTTTTTGGCGGAATTATTGGTTCGATCGGTCTATTAAGGCAAAAGCGTGGTCATGATAGTTCCTTTTGCTATCCTTAATCGGAGTTTTTGTACAAATGAATTATTGGCTATTTTTTACTAATGCCGTGGAGGTTTATGGAATCAATACGTACATTATGCCAATCGTAGTAATATTTGTCGCCTATTTATTGTTTAGTTTGTGCAATAGAAGTACAAAAAAGGGCTATATTACTTAGTCTTTTAGTTTCCCGATTGATTTCCCCACGATCATTGACACTGCAGCATCTCCTGTTACATTAACTATAGTTCTACACATGTCTAAAGGGCGGTCAATAGCAAAAATAAGTGCTAAACCAGCTTCTGGAATACCAGCTTGAGCCAATACTATTACAAGCATAACAATTCCGGCACTAGGAACGGCTGCGGTACCTATGGAAGCTAAAGTAGCCGTAAATACTATTCCAAGCTGGGCACTTAAACTAAGATCTAATCCAAAGGCTTGCGCAATAAAGACGGCTGCAACTCCTTGATATACTGAAGTTCCATCCATATTTATAGTGGCTCCTATGGGCAAAACAAAACTGGCTACTTCCTTGTCAACACCTAAGTTTTCTTCTACACATTCCATAGTAACAGGAAGGGTTGCTGCACTTGAGCTGGTTGAAAAGGCAAGAAGTTGAGCAGGTGCAATCCCCTTTATAAAGAATGAAATTTTCTTTTTTGTAAAGAGACGTACAATTAGCATATACACTAAAATCATAATGGCAAGACCTAATAGTAATGTTATAGCATAAAGTGCTAAGGCTTGAAAGAGCTCTAAACTTGGCGCTTCTACTACCAAGGCAGCCAATAGTGCAAACACACCATAAGGAGCTGCAAACATAATGAGATCAATCAGTTTGAGAATAATATCGTTAAAGGAGTCGAAAAACTTCTTGACTGGTTTTACCTTTTTTACAGGTAGCAAAATCATTCCAATTCCAAAGAACAATGCAAAAAAGATTACTTGCAACATATTCCGGTTGTTGGATGCAGCAAGGAAGATATTAGATGGAACCACGTCAATCAATGCTTGAAGTGGACCAGCTTCTTGCTGTTTTGCTGCGGCTTCTTGTTTAGCTTTGGTATCACTCGAATAAGCTTCTACCAATTCTTGTCGTGTATCGACACTAATTGATTTCCCTGGTTGAATAACATTAACTAAAATGAGGCCAATGGTCACTGCTGTAAGGGTGGTGATCAAATAGGTAACAATAGTTCTTCCGCCCATTTCTGAAAGCTTGGAAATGTCCTTTAAATCAGAAACTCCTTTAACCAAAGAAGCAAGTATCAGAGGCACAGCGATGAGTTTTAATAAATTGATAAAAATGGTACCAAAAGGCTTGATGTAGTTGCCAATAAAGGTGTCGCCTCCTTCAATAAAAGATAGAAGAACTCCAAAGAGTACCCCTAAGGCCATTCCAATTAATATTTTCCAGTGTAAGGCAAGTTTTTTCATGAGGCAATTTATTTATTGGTTCTTTTTAAGAGACTAAAATCAGCGAGGACTAAGGCTGCCATAGCTTCAACTATGGGTACGGCTCTTGGGACTACACAAGGATCATGTCTTCCTTTTCCTTGCATATTCACTTTTTCCCCTTTTGAATTTATAGTTTCTTGATGTTGCATAATTGTAGCTACTGGCTTAAAGGCCACATTGAAGTAAATATCCATACCATTGGAAATTCCTCCCTGTATTCCTCCAGATCGATTTGTTTGAGTGGTGCCATCAGTATTAAATAAATCATTGTGTTCACTCCCTTTCATTTGAGTTCCCTCAAAACCACTGCCATATTCAAACCCTTTGACCGCATTTATCGAAAGCATGGCTTTCCCTAATTCGGCATGTAATTTGTCAAAAGCAGGTTCTCCTAGTCCGACGGGGACATTTTTGATAACACAGGTGATAATTCCTCCAACGGTATCTCCCTCTTTACGTATTTGTTTGATATAAGTTTCCATCTCCTCTGCCATTTTGGGATCTGGGCAGCGTACTGGATTTTCTTCTATAGTACTAAAATCAACTTGTGAAGGCGGAGTGTTCATTGTTAATGTTCCCACACTAGAGACATAAGCCTGAATGCTGATGGGAGCTAAAAATTGTTTGGCAATAGCCCCAGCCACTACTCTACTAGCTGTTTCACGTGCTGAACTCCTTCCTCCACCTCGGTAATCTCGGACACCGTATTTTTCATCATAAACATAATCGGCATGAGAAGGACGGTAACTGTCTTTAATATGGGAGTAATCGTGAGACTTTTGATTGGTGTTATGGATTGCGAAGCCAATAGGTGTACCCGTTGTTTTTCCTTCAAAAATTCCTGAATAGAAGCTTACTTCATCAGGTTCTTTTCTTTGGGTAACAATGGCAGATTGTCCTGGTTTTCTTCGGTTTAAATCTCTTTGAATGGCTTCAAAATCCAATGCAATACCTGCAGGACAGCCATCAATAACCCCACCAATTGCTGGTCCATGGGATTCGCCATAGGTTGCAAGTCTAAAAAGTGTACCGTATATATTGCCTGACATAGCTTTATTTTATAAGAACAAAGATAAAGGTAAAGTTTTGGATTACCTTTTAGCTGTGGATTTTTTTAACAAGTGCGGCTCGTAAAATTGAAATGGGATGATAACTTTCGCGTTGAGTGCCATCTTTAATTTGATGTCTACAACTCGTTCCATTTGCAGCAATAATTACATCCTCAGAAGTGTTTCGAATGGAAGGAAACAAGCGCTCCTCTCCTACCTTCATACTGACTTCATAATGTTCTTTTTCGTAACCAAAGGAACCCGCCATCCCACAGCAGCCAGTATTCATTAAGCGTACGCTATAGTTTTTAGGTAAATTTAAAATGGAAAAAGTGTCTGAAGGTTGTCCCAATGCCTTTTGATAACAATGCGCATGAATCTTAATTTCTTTAGATTCAATATGAAATTGATCTGCCTTGAGGTTCCCTTTCTTTAGTTCCATGGCTAAAAAAGATTCAATCGGATAGCAGTTTTGAGCTAAATCTCTTGCTTTTTCTGGATGTGAACAGAGTTTTGGGTATTCGTCAATGAAGGTATAAATTGCAGATGGTTCAATGCCAAGCAAAGGAGTATCTTCAGAAATGCGGTTATGATATACTTCAATATTTAAATCAGCACAAGCTTTTGCTTGGTCTAAAAAGCCTTTAGAAATATAGCTTCGTCCACTCTCAGTGGGAGGAAGAATATTTACACTATATCCAAGTCCTTCCAATAAGAGTACGGCATCTCTTCCAATATGAGTTTCATTGTAATTACTAAACTCATCTAAATATAAATAAACACTTTTATTTACGTTACTTATCTCCCTGTTTTTAAATAATTTAAATAAAGATTTTTCAATTTTTGGTAAGGCTCTTTCTGTTGCTATTCCCAAGCTTTTTTTCAATAGTATTTGGGTGATGGGATTTTCAAATAAGAAGTTTTGAAGCCCACGAATGGGCTGCGTCTTTTCGTTAATTATACCAACATAGGCAAAGAGTTTATTTCTAACAGAGCTTCCGTGGGTCTTTTGATACTGATATAGAAATTCTGCTTTATAGGTAGCAATATCAACACTGCTAGGACATTCAGTTGCACAGGCTTTACAGCTCAAACATAGGTCAAATACCTCCTTAAGTGACTTGCTGTCAAAAGCATTTGGAGATTTGTTTTCCGTTAGCACTTCCCGCAATACATTCGCTCTACCACGGGTGTTATGTTTTTCATCTAATGTGGCACGATAACTAGGACACATGGTGCCTGAGGGAGCTACTGAGCGACATTTTCCAGCACCATTACATTTTTCTGCTGCACGAAGCAAACCTTGATCTGAAGTAAAGTCGAAGAGTGTATCATGAACTGGAGTTTCACTTTTATGGGTCCTAAGGTTTTGTTCCATTGGAAATGAATCCACAATTTTCCCGGGATTGAATATTGAATTGGGATCAAAAATAGTTTTTATTCGTTTGAAAAGAGCGTAATTGTCTTTGCCCACAACAATTGGAATGAATTCTGAGCGTACTATTCCATCTCCGTGTTCACCACTTAGCGAACCCCTATATTTCTTTACCAAATGAGCAACTGCCAGGGTAATTGCTTTAAAATCGCCAACACCCTTTTGTGTTTTTAGGTTTAAAATAGGACGTAAATGTAACTCTCCTGCACCAGCATGGGCATAATACACAACTTCCTGATTAAATTGTTTCATTAACTCCTGAAACTCTTTTATATAATTGGGAAGATCTTTTAGAGGAACAGCTGTATCTTCAATACAAGCTACCGCTTTTGAGTCTCCCACAATATTCCCTAATAATCCAAGCCCAGCATGACGCAATTCATTGGCAAGTGCAATTTCTTCTCCCCACAAGGCTATTGAGGCATAGCCTAAGTTAGCTTTAGAAACGGTGTGTTCTAATGCACTTAATTCTTTTTTGAGAGCATCTAATTCTTGATTTCTTAATTCCAAAAGAAGTATGGCTTTGGGATCTCCTTTAAGAAAAAAGCGATTTTTCTGATATCCACTGTGATCACGTGTACAATCCAAAATGGTTTTGTCCATTAATTCACAGGTGTAGAGATGGTGTTCCATGACAGGGTTTACGGCCAACATAGCTTCCTCAATACTACTGAAATGAAGGGCCAGCATTACCGAATGTTCTGGGGGAATTGGGTCTAAAGCAAAGGTGATGGAAGTAGTAAATGCCAGGGTGCCTTCGCTTCCTGCTAATAGTTTAGCAATATTAAAATTTTCACCCTCTGGATTGAAAGGATGTTGATTTATAAGGCTGTCTACAGCATAGCCAGTATTTCTTCTGTGAACACTTGCATCTGGAAAATCATTATTGATGGCCTTTTGAACTTTTGGATCTTTTAATTCGTTAAGTAGTGAATTGTAGATTTGACCCTCCATTGAGTCTTCTTGAGATTTCTCTTTGAGAATTTCTTGGGAGCACTTTCCAAAATGTACCTCAGATCCATCGCTTAAAATCGTTTCCACAGATAAAACAACATCTCGAGTAACCCCATAACGGATTGAAGTAGTTCCTGAAGAATTATTTCCCAACATTCCTCCTAACATGCAATACTGAGAGGTAGATGTATTGGGACCGAAAAATAAGCCTCTTTCAGCTAAAAAAATATTTAAGTTATCCCGATTCACTCCAGGTTGTACGGTTACTGTTTTTTGTTTTTCATTGAAATCCAAAATCGCAGTAAAATGTTTTGAAACGTCCACAATAATTCCTGGACCTACACATTGTCCTGCAAGAGAGGTTCCTGCAGTACGAGGAATGAGACTTGTTTTATTTTCTTTAGCAAAGCGAATGAGGAGTTGAAGGTCTTTCTTGTTCTTGGGGAACGCAACCGCTAATGGAGTCATTTTATAAACAGAAGCATCTGTGGCATATAATTGCTTGTGCAGTTTGTCCCATTCAAGGCTTCCTTCAAGGTTTTTCTTTAGATTTAGTAATGCTTCTTTCACTAACAGATATAGGTTTTATTCTATCTTTTTATATTCCTAAAGCTAAAGTAAGGATTAGTTCTTCAATTCCCGTCAATTATGTAATTTAGCAAAAAAAGAAAGAAATTATGTTTCAAAAATTCACAGGGTTTTTAGGTCTTGCCCTCTTATTAACCGCTTGTCAAGGTTCTTCAAATGCGTTGCGTTTGAAAGGTACTGTAGACTTAAATGATGGGAACGCTATACTTCATATTATCGCCGACCTCAATAACCAACCCAAGGTTGTCGACACTTTATTTGTTCAATCTGGTGCTTTTAGTTTGGATGTTGAAATTACAGAGCCTAGTATTCACTTTCTTCAAATTGAAGGGAATCAAGCTAGTTTTCCATTTATTGCTGAAAAAGGGACTGTAAATATTGAATTGTTTAAAGATAGTCTCGGTGTTTCTAAAGCTATTGGAACTACTTCCAATGACGATTTTATGCGTTATAAAGACGAAACTAGAGTTTATATTTCATCTTTAAATGGAATTGGGAATGATTTACAGCAAGCCATGATTTTAAAGGATTCGCTGCTAGCACAAGATTTACAAGAGCAGTATCAAGATGTTCGTGATCAAATAAAAGCCTACGAGTTGGACTTTATTTCTTCTTCTCCAAATTCATTTATTTCAATTTTGATTTTAGAGCGTTTTGTTGCCAATAAAGCCATTTCGATGACAGAAGCAAAAGAAATTTTTGAAAGTTTTTCTGATCGGATAAAAGCGACAATCTCTGGTAAATCAATTGAGAGTCAATTGATTCCTGCTGAGAAACCTGAGGTAGGTCAATTTGCTCCAGAGTTTCAAGGTCCTAACCCAGAGGGTTTGTCTCTGTCTCTTAAAGACAAGTTAGGGAAAGTCACTATTATTGATTTTTGGGCAAGTTGGTGTCGCCCTTGTCGTTTAGAAAATCCAAGCTTGGTTCGGTTGTATCAAAAACATCAAGAGAATGGTCTTCAGATTGTGAGTGTTTCCCTTGACAAAGGAAAGCCTCAATGGGTTCAGGCAATTGCTGATGATGGGCTAGTTTGGGACCATGTTTCTAATTTGAAATTTTGGAATGACCCGATTGCCAAATTATACCGTGTAAGTGCAATCCCCGCAACCTTTATCTTGGACGAAAATGGGGTGATTATAGCAAAAGATCTTCGTGGCTTACAGTTAGAGCGTAAAATTGATGAATTATTGGGTGCCTTGTAACTAGGTTTATTACCTTCTATAAATTAATATTCCAGCAATAAGAGTAGTAATACTTAATATCCCCAGCATTATTTGTGCACTATACACTACCTCTGGAACAAAAGCTATAGTAATTAAAATCCCTCCTAAAGCCCCGCCAAAATGTGCGGTATGTCCAATTTGATCTTTTTGAGCTTTCATTCCATACAAGGTGTAAAGGATATAACCAATACCAAACAAATATCCTGGGATAGGTATAGGTATGAAAAATAGCATTAATTCAATCTCGGGATAGAGTAATAATGCACTAAATAAAACACCTGTTACTGCCCCACTTGCTCCAACGGCACTATAGTATGGATCATTACAGTGAAATAGATAAGCAAAAGCATTTCCTCCTAAAAGGCTCCCAAAATACAGTATCAAAAAAGGAAAATTCCCGAGACCTCCAACTACAATATTGACAAAAAAATAAAACGTAAGCATATTAAATAAAATATGTGTTGTCGATACATGCAAAAAACCAGAAGTAAGTAAACGGTGGTATTGACCCCCTTTGATTTTAGAAATGAGGAAATGATGTTTTAAAAAGAAAGCATCGTTTTTAAAACCAGTAATAGTTATTAAAATGGTGATACCAATCAGAAAAAGAGCAACAAACGGAATGTTTTGTATCATAGTGAGACAAATCTACACTAAAAACATCAACCTTTATAAGTCAAAAACAATTCCTTGCGCTAAAGGTAATTCTTTTGAAAAGTTAAGGGTGTTTGTTTGTCTTCTCATATAGGCTTTCCAAGCATCAGAACCACTCTCGCGTCCTCCTCCAGTTTCTTTTTCTCCTCCAAAGGCGCCTCCGATTTCAGCTCCTGAAGTCCCAATATTTACATTTGCGATACCACAGTCGCTTCCCCAATGGGAAAGAAAGGTTTCGGTTTCTTGAATATTCAAGGACATTATAGATGAAGAAAGCCCTTGTTTTACTTCATTTTGTATTTCAATAGCCTCTTCTATACTCCCTTCGTATTTCATAATATATAAAATAGGGGCAAATGTTTCTGTATGCACGATGGGAGCATCGTTATCAATAATCGCTACTGCGGGTTTAACATAACAAGCACTTCCATATTCTTTAGTATCAAGAACTCCTCCCTCAACAAGCCATGTGGCACCTTGAGCGTTTGCTTTTTCAATTGCATCTTGATACATGGCAACCGCATCTGTATCTATGAGTGGTCCCATATGATTGTTTTCATCCAAAGGATTTCCAATTCTAAGTTGTCCGTAGGCCTTTTTTAATACTGTTGTAAAGCTGTCAAAAATATCTTTATGAACGATCAGTCTTCGGGTAGAAGTACAGCGTTGTCCACAGGTTCCTACAGCACCAAACACAGCAGCTCTCATAGCCGTATCTAGATCAGCATTGGGAGTGATGATGATAGCATTATTCCCTCCTAATTCAAGCAGTGATTTTCCAAGTCGCGCTCCCACTCGTTGGGCAACATCCTTCCCCATTCGAGTAGATCCGGTGGCAGAAACTAATGCAACACGCTGATCATCAGCCAGCCATTTTCCAACTTCTGCCCCCCCGTTTAGGACACAAGAGATTCCTTCGGGCATGTTATTTTCTTTTAAAACTTCACTAATAATTTGTTGACAAGCAATGCCACATAAAGGGGTCTTTTCACTTGGCTTCCAGATACAGATATTTCCACAAACCCAGGCTAAGGCAACATTCCAGCTCCATACAGCAACAGGGAAATTGAATGCAGATATAATACCCACAACTCCCAAAGGGTGATATTGTTCATAAAGCCTATGTGAAGGTCGTTCAGAAGTCATGGTTACTCCATGTAGCTGCCTGGAAAGTCCTACAGCAAAATCACATATATCGATCATCTCTTGTACTTCACCCAGTCCTTCTTGAAGAGATTTTCCCATTTCCCAAGAGACTAATTGACCTAGTGCAGATTTTTTTTCGCGGAGTTTGTTCCCTAGTTGGCGAACTAATTCCCCTCTTTTAGGAGCAGGAATTTTTCTGAAGCTTAGAAAAGCGTGTTCAGCTTTATCCATGATACGTTCGTAATCTTCAACATTTGCTCCTTGAACGGTCCCAAGTAAAGCCCCGTTGACAGGACTTGTAGATGTGATTGCTTTACCCTGTCCGTGCCATACTCCTCCTGCATTACAGCCTTCTTGTTTATTCTTTATATTTAATTTTTCTAATAAGTTTTGGATCTCCATAGGGATGATTTAATTTTTCTTTAGTTGTGTAGTAAATGTACTTTCAAAAATACGATCTGCATTTCCTGTTTCAAAGCCTTCTCTTCGCTGGTTTCTCTTCAATTCAGTTCCAGGAATATCAGCAAATTGTGGTAAAGCTCCACGTTCTGCAAATTCGACATAACTCCCCGCAATTTCTTTAGTTTGATCTCCAGAAAAATGGGCAATGACCTTGTTGGCAACTGAACTTGACTGTCTTAGTAACTTGTCCTCACTTGTTTTTATTTCCCCACCAGAGGTGTTTAGTTGTATTCCAATAGACTTCAAGAACTCGTTAAAGGGTTCTAGGGCGCAATAAGCATCGGGTAGATCGTGAACACTAATGGTATAATGGTTTAAATAATAGCGATTGTAAATAACCCATGCAGCATATTCGCTTTCGGCAAGTAGCGCTTCGTAATCTTCTATTGAGGGTAACGACCATAGTGGCTTTTGAAAATAGGAGGAAACTGCTTTGGCATCATTAAGATCCAATTGATCTACGGGATCAGAAGTTACAGTATTTGTATACTTTTTGATGATTTTTTGAACCTTCTCTGACAGCAAATCTACTTTAAGTTCACTAATAAATATACGTGGTAAATCAGGTTTAGGTGGGGCGTACCAAAAAGCATCTAGTTTTTTCAAGTTGAAATGAAAGAAGTCACGTTTTTCATAACCGTGGGCTAAAAAGATCTTTTCAAATGAGGCAATTCCTAAATTTTTCACTCCCATGGTTCTAAAGGCCACATGATCATTGATGATTTCATTTTGATTTTTAACCATCCCTTTGTCAATCATCGCATGAGTGATTTTTTTAACATCAGGTACCCGTTCTGCATAGGTTGCAAAAAGTGCATCCAAAATCTTTGTCATAGTGGTATTAGTAGAAAACTTCATTTCAAAAATGATTTAAGTAGTTTATAAAAATAAGCTTCCTGTTTGAGTTTTTAGGAATTTATCAAATGGAATTTCTTCTTGCTTTAAAAATCCTTTTTGAATTAACGACCCTTGAGCTACCATCTCAATAACTGCGACCAAGGATGCTGCGGTAGTCCAAGATATAGCTCGCCATTGTTTTCCTTCTATCTCAATGGGATAAAACGCCTTATAATATTCTTTTCTTGAGAGGATATTATTTTTCCATCCTTCAACCACTGCGTACACATACACTACATCCTCTTCTACAGGGGGTTTGGCATTACTTAAAATCTTTTCTAATTGTTCTTTGTCCTCTTTTAAGATCAGTTCATACATCAAAAACTTCATTAGTTTTCCGTGACCAGGATAGCGAATTGTTTTATAATTTAATGTATCTACTTTTCCTTCAAAAGTTTCGCAAAGAGTTCCCAGTCCTCCTGATGTAATAAAAGCCTCGAACTCCTGCCCTTCTATATTAATATATTCAAATCCTTCTAAAGAGGGTACTTTTTTTCTTATACCATTGTGAATTGCTTCTGCGTCATTTAAATACTCATTGATTACTCCATGAGGTGACCAGGTAAAAGAATACGCCATTTGACCGTTAGGGTAACGAGGAAGTGCTCCTACACGGAGTTCTATATCTCTAAGCGTATCAAAGTTTAGCGTTAAGTCTTTTCCGATAATTCCAATGAGCCCCGGGGCAAGACCGCATTGGGGAGCCATCACTTTTTTGGCTGTTTTACTAAGTTCTTGTATAAATTGTGTGGTGGGAACATCTTCGGTTAAATCAAAATAGTGTACCTCTAATTCATGTGCCAATATAGCAATGTTTTTGTTTAAAAAGTAAGGCAGGGCCGACACTACAGCATCATAGTTTTTCATTAAGCCTTTCATGTATGCAGTGTCTGAAACATCTCCTTCTTTACATTCAAAGGGTAAGGGGTAATCATAATGTGGCTTCTTTCGATCTAAAGCAGTAACTTTAAAATTCTTGCTAAGTAATACGCCCACGAGACTTCCTACTTTCCCCATTCCGAGCACTAAAATATTTTTCATCTAAATATAAGTTGGATTAATACTGTTATATATATAACAAAAATACAATGATTTGTTATAAATGTAAAAATCTATTTCTCTTCTTTTGTTTCTTTTTATCAACATTTTAATTTGAAAAAAGTAATTTTGAAGTCTTACATTATTTTTGTGAACGCACTTATCTATTATTTGGCTTATCCCCTTCTTTTTATAATTTCAAGATTGCCTTTTCCTGTATTTTATAAATTATCTGATTTTGTATGCTTTTTGTTATATCGCGTCTTTGGCTATAGAAAAGAGGTGGTTCGATCTAATCTGAAACAAGCCTTTCCAACCTTTGATGAAATGAAATTACATAAAATAGAACGAAAATTTTACAGGCATTTATGTGATTTGTTTCTCGAGATCATCAAGTCGATGGGAATGTCTAAAAAGGAAATGATTAAGCGATTTGATGTTAAAAACATAGAAGTGCTAACCCAATTTGAAAAAGAAAATCACTCAGCCTTTTTGATGTGTGGTCATTATGCTAGTTGGGAATGGATGATGTCCTTAGGCTATCATATGAAGCATAAAGGTTATGGTATCTATACCCCTATTCGCAATCCTTATTTTGATAATTTAATTAAGAAAATACGAAGTAGACATGACGCCTATATGATTTCTCAACGTACTGCAGCAGCCGATATAAAGCGTATGGAAGTAAATAATCAACGAGGGGTTTTTGGATTTGCTAGTGATCAATCTCCTCGTCCAAAGCCACTGACCTATTGGAGATCTTTTATGGGAATCAAGGTTCCTGTCTATACAGGTGCGGAGCGTTTAGCTCGAGAATTAAACATTCCTATAGTTTTTGCTAAGATCAATAGAGTAAAACGAGGATTTTATGAAGTTGAATTTAAACTATTGACCGATACTCCAAGCAAACTTCCTCCAAACGCAATTACTGATACTTTTACCGAATGGCTAGAAGAACAAATTAAAGAGGACCCCTCTCAGTATTTCTGGACCCACAAACGTTTTAAACACGCTAAAAGATCTTAAAACAAACTGCTTATTTCGGATACAAATCGGTTTGCTAATGCAACGGCTTGTTCTTCTGATGTAGCTTCAGTATAGATTCGGATGATAGGTTCGGTATTTGATTTTCTTAGATGAACCCAAGAATCATCAAAATCAATTTTAACTCCATCTACTGTAGAGATTCGTTCAGTAGCATAACGTTCTTTCATTTGGAGAAGTAAATCGTCAACATTCATTCTTTTTTCCAATATAATTTTGTTTTTACTCATAAAATAACTTGGATAAGTCGCTTTAAGTTGGGACACTTTCATTTTTCTTTCAACTAAAAGTGATAAGAAAAAAACGACTCCTACTAAGGCATCTCTCCCGTAATGTAAGGGGGGATAAATAATGCCTCCATTTCCCTCACCACCAATCACGGCCTGTACAGACTTCATCTCAGTAACCACATTAACTTCTCCAACCGCACTTGCAGTATACCCTTCGCCATACCTTTGGGTTAGATCTGCTAGAGCTCTAGTAGAAGACAGATTGGAAACAGTTGCTCCAGGCGTTTTACTTAAAATATAATCAGCACATGCCACAAGAGTGTATTCTTCTCCAAATAATTCACCGTTTTCATCTACAAAAACCAGGCGATCGACATCTGGATCTACTGCAATACCAAAGTCAGCTTTATGAAAAACAACTGCATCACACAAATCTTCAAGATGCTCTTTTAGTGGTTCTGGATTGTGAGGGAAATGTCCATTGGGCTCACAATGAATTTTAACTACTTCTATTTTTAATGCTTCTAGTAATTGGGGAATTGCGATTCCGCCGGAGGAATTCACACCATCTACAACGACTTTGAATTTTTTATTTTTGATTCCATCACGTACAACATAATCCATATTTAGCGTTGCTTCAATATGTTTTTGAATATAATTTGAACGCTCTTCTAAAGTTCCAAGGAAATCAACTTGAGCATAATCAAACGCTTCTTTTTCTGCATATTCTAGGACTTTTTGACCTGCTTCGGCATTGATGAATTCTCCATCTGCATTCAAAAGTTTTAAAGCATTCCATTCCTTTGGATTGTGGCTTGCAGTCAAAATAATTCCACCACTGGCCTTTTCCCAAGGCACCGCAACGGCTACTGTAGGTGTTGTTGACAATCCTAAATCAATTACATTAATCCCCATTCCAATTAGAGTTTGATTCACCAAGGCATGAACCATTGGTCCAGAAATCCGAGCATCTCGCCCTGTAACCACTGTCAAATTATTTTGAGAATTTTCCTTCAACCATTGCCCGTAAGCTGTGGTGAATCTTACGACATCTAAAGGAGTTAGATTAGTAGAAGGACTTCCTCCAATTGTTCCTCTGATACCAGAAATGGATTTAATTAATGTCATGTTTCAATTTGAATTTTGATAAAAAGAATTGTCTAAAATTACCAACTATAACTCATTCTCACAAGAGCCATAAGAGCATTTGGAATATTCGTGTTACTTGCTGGATGAATGATGTATTGGATATTAGGCTTTAAGGCTATTGGATTTGAAAAGACAAATTCATATGAAAGTTCTATTGCAGTTTCACTTTTTAACCTCCCAGAGGTGAAAAGGGATTGATAATAATTAGAAAAGCGAGTATGCGCAACAGCAATTCCTCCAGTATCATTTTCTCGATTTGTAAAAACACCTTTATAAGTAAACCCTGTTCCCAGATACGATTTAACAGGATTAAATTCATTCAATGAAAACCCAATTTGTGTGAATCCTTTGAGTCCTTTTTCGGGCTCAGTAAGAGAAGTTAATTTTTTATCACCAATAAAATAAAATCCTTGAGAGCCCTTTTTAGTGACTTGATCATAGATTTGATTCTGCGTGTGATTCCAGAATCCTATTTTGTATGTTGCTCGCCAAAGACTATCTGTTTTTTTTTCATAGCTTAGTTCATGAATAAGAAGAGCTCCATCAGTCTGATTTAATGACCATTTGAGTGAATTAGGATTGTTTTCTTCCGTTCCTGGATTTCCATCGTAGATTCCATTTGAAAAGATGATTTTGGGTGTAATGTTAAAAGACAAAATCCCACCAAGTCCTGCGAGTGGAAAAATAGATATTGGTACGTTTGATGATAAGTCAGGTTGAATTCCAAAAGAGCTGTTTATAAAAAAGCCTCCTGTTTCAGTAATTGCAAAAACAGAATTGAGGTTATGTTGTCCTAAGGTAAGCGTACCATTCTTGAAATGATGCTGGTACCAGAATTCATATAATCTTGAGTTGGAATTAGCTTCTACATTATTGGCTACCTGGAAATCTCCCATTAGAGTAGACAATGCATTTCCGTGGTTGTTTAAAAGATAAACAAAAAATTGTCCCCCTTCCCACAAGCCTAGTTTTTCAATGTCAATTATAAAATTTAAATCTATATTCCCTAAATAAGCATAGCCTTGTTTTGTTCCTCCTTTAATATTTGAGGCTAAATCTATCGTGTAAGCCCCCTCAAAAAGAAATGCCTCTCTTGGGTTTTGAGCCATTAAAGGTGTGCACAAAAGCCAAAACGCAAATAGCCTAGATGTTAGTGTGGTGGATTTGTTATTTAGAAAAAAGAAATGAAATATAGACAATTTGTTTTGTAGTGTTTGCGAGTAAAATTAAACTATTTTAAAAACTATATTAATTCCTCTCTTCTTTAGTATGAAAAAAGTAATTTCGAGCTATGAATTTTTTGGCTCATGTCTATTTGTCTGGAAAAAATGTACCACTGGCTGTTGGAAATCTCATCGCAGATAGAGTCAAAGGAAATACGTTGGATGGGTTTCCACCAGTGATTCAAAAGGGAATTCTTTTACATCGAAAGATAGATCATTTCACAGATCATCACGAAAATTTCAAGGCTTGTGTACAGTTGCTGTTTCCTGTCTATAGACATTATAGTCGCGTCATTGTTGATATGTATTTTGATCATTTTTTAGCTGTCAATTGGGAACAATATCATCCTCAAACTCTTAATTCATTTTCTGTAGAATTTTATACTCATCTCAAGGCACATTCAAAATCACTTCCTAACGCTATTCAAAAATTTACTGAAGCCTTAATTCGATATAATTGGTTTGAAACCTATGCAACCCCATCAGGTTTGGAGCTCATTTTAACCCAGATGGAAAAGCAGACTCAATTTCCTTCTAAATTAGGCTCATCAATAAAGGAATTAAATGAGAATTATACTTATTTTCAACATCATTTTACTCATTTTATGAAAGCGGTAATCCCGTATGTTAACAACGAAATCAAAACATTATGAAACAAGTTCAGATCAAATTATTTAAAGGAATTTTACTTTTTATTTTTATTGTTGTCCATGCTTGTACTCCACCAAAACCAATCAAAGGTGCTGTGGTTAGTGCAAGAGAAGAAGCCTCCGCGATAGGAGTTGAAATAATGAAAAAAGGGGGATCTGCTTTTGATGCAATGATTGCTACTGATTTAGCTTTAACCGTTTGTTATCCAAATGCAGGAAATATTGCAGGAGGTGGTTTTCTTGTTTATAGAACTAACCAAGGAGTTAAGGGAAGCCTTGATTTTCGTGAAAAGGCACCTTTAGCAGCAGACGCAAATATGTACTTGGATACGGAAGGAAATGTAATTCCAAAGATCAGTACTTTAGGTGGTCTTGCTGTGGGTGTTCCAGGTACTGTTGCTGGGCTTTATGAAATACATCAAAAATTCGGAACCTTGGCCTGGGAAGATTTAGTGCAGCCTGCAATAAGCTTAGCTAAAAATGGTTATGTTGTCACAGAAAAGCAATACAAGAGTTTTGAAGGTAAAAAAGAAGATTTTATTGCAGTTAACGGAATAGACACCTTTTATGCACAAGGATTTAAAGCGGGAGATTTGGTAAAAAACGAGGCTTTAGCGGTTACTCTAGAACACATTGCAAAAAAGGGAAAAGCAGGCTTTTATGAAGGTCCAGTTGCTGATGCTCTAATTCAGCGAGTTCATGCTACGGGTGGGATTATAACCCATGAGGATCTATTAACTTATAAACCGGTATGGAGAGACCCAGTTTATTTTAAGTACAAGGATCTGAGTATATATACCATGGCACCTCCTTCTAGTGGTGGAATTTGTTTGGGTCAAATCATGAAAATGATAGAACCCTATAATGTGGGTCAATACGAGCAAAATTCAATGGAAGCCATACAAATCATTGTTGAAGCAGAAAGACGATCCTATGCAGATAGGAGTTTATACTTAGGAGATCCTGATTTTGTTAATATCCCACAGGACAGTCTTTTGGATGTTTCTTATTTAAATGAAAGAATGGAGTCTTTTAGTTTTGAAAATGCAACAAAGTCACCAGAAATTAACCCAGGAACTATCGTTTGGGAAGAGAGTGAGGAGACTACACATTATTCCATTGTTGACCCAATGGGAAATGCGGTTGCAGTAACGACTACTCTTAATGGGAGTTATGGCTCTAAAGTATTTGTAGAAGAAGGAGGCTATTTTTTAAATAATGAAATGGATGATTTTAGCAGTAAACCTGGGGTTCCAAATATGTTTGGATTGATAGGTGGTAAAGCGAATGCAATAGCACCACAAAAACGGATGTTGAGTGCGATGACTCCTACTATAGTTGAACGCAACGGAAAACTAGCGATGGTAGTAGGTACTCCAGGAGGATCAACAATCATTACCTCTGTTCTACAAACTCTTTTGAATGTTTTTGAATATGATATGGACATACAAACAGCAGTAACTAGGCCACGTTTTCATCATCAATGGCTCCCTGATGTCGTTATTTTTGAACCGAATTTGTTCAGTCAGAGTCTAATGGATTCTTTACAAGGAAAGGGCTACGATATAAAAGAGCAATATTCAAGAATTATTGGACGAGTTGATGCCATCTTAATTTCCGAAGACATGAGTCTTTCTACAGGAGCTGATCCTAGAGGAGATGATGCTGCAGTTCATCTGTATTAATAAATGAAAGATAGGCATCGAGAATTCTTTATTAATCTTATTTTTGTGTGCTATACTGATGAGAAAAAAAGACAACAACATTCACATTGAAGGGGCTCGAGCTCACAACTTGAAGAACTTAAATGTAACCATTCCAAGAGACGAATTAGTCGTTATTACAGGGCTTTCAGGAAGTGGAAAATCTTCCTTGGCATTTGACACCATTTACGCTGAGGGACAGCGTCGCTACATGGAAACTTTTTCTGCCTATGTTAGGCAGTTTTTGGGAAATATGGAACGTCCAGATGTTGACAAAATAGATGGTCTGTCTCCCGTAATAGCCATTGAACAGAAAACGACATCCAAAAGTCCAAGATCTACTGTAGGTACCATCACAGAGCTTTATGATTATATTCGGTTGTTATACGCCAGAATAGGTGTCGCTTACAGTTATGTTTCTCAGCAAAAAATGGTTAGTTATACTGATGATCAGATTCAAGATTTGATTGTTGAAGAGTTTTTGGATAAAAAAATAATGCTTCTTGCTCCTATTATAAAGTCAAGAAAGGGTCATTATCGGGAATTGTTTGATTCTCTATCACGTCAGGGATTTTCTCGTGTATGTGTTGACGGTGTGGTCCTAGATTTGAAACCTGGGATGAAGGTAGACCGTTATAAAACTCATGATATTGAATTGGTCATTGACCGATTTACCGTAAAGAAAGATGAGGGATTCATTAAACGTTTTAATGAATCATTGGTGACTGCAATGCATTATGGAAAAGATGTCTTGATGACAATGGATATTGAATCCAGAGCTACTAGATATTTCAGTCGTAATTTAATGTGCCCAACTTCAGGGATATCATATCCAAAACCTGAACCCAATTCCTTTTCTTTCAATTCACCAAAAGGAATGTGTCCAGACTGCAAAGGATTGGGGATACAACACAAAGTGAATTTAAATAAAATCATCCCAGATTCAAGTTTATCAATAAGTCAGGGTGGAATTAGCCCTCTTGGGACTAAGAAAAATAATTGGACATACAAACAGATTGAGACAATTGCAACCTGTTATGAATTTTCACTCACTGATCCAATTGCAGAAATTCCTGCTAAAGCAATGGAGATAATTTTAAAAGGAAGTCAAGAAAAATTTGATATTCCTTCCTCTACTTTAGGAATTACTCGTACCTACAAAATAGATTTTGAAGGATTAGAGAATTATATAGAATCTTCCTATAAAGAAGCTGCTACAGCAAGTATCAAGCGCTGGGCATCCAGTTATATGGATGGTTATAGTTGCTCAACTTGTGAAGGTTCCAGACTTAAGAAAGAGGTACTACATTTTAAGCTAGCAAATAGCACAATCGCAGATGTGGTCAGTATGGATTTGAAAGGTCTACATGAGTGGACACAACAGCTTTCTGAAAGTCTTTCTGAAAATGAAAATAAGATTGCTGCAGAAATCATAAAAGAAATTTTATCTCGCCTACAATTTTTATTGAATGTCGGTTTAGAATATTTACAATTAAACCGTTCTTCAAAGTCTCTTTCTGGTGGAGAGGCTCAACGAATTAGATTGGCGACACAAATTGGTTCACAATTAGTCGGTGTATTGTACATTCTTGATGAACCCAGTGTTGGTTTGCATCAACGAGATAATGATCGATTAATAAATTCATTAATAGCGTTAAGAGACTTGGGAAATTCAGTGATTGTAGTAGAACATGACAAAGACATGATGCTGCGCTCTGATTATCTAATCGATATGGGGCCTTATGCAGGGAAAAATGGTGGGGAAATCATTTCGCAAGGAACCCCAAAATCAATTTTATCGGAAAACACACTAACTTCTAATTATTTAAGCGGTGCATTAGAGATAGAGATTCCATCCACAAGACGAAAAGGAAAGGGAGCAAAATTAACGCTCTCAGGCTCTACAGGTAATAATCTAAAAAACATTACTGTTGATTTTCCTTTAGGTGTGATGATTGGAGTTACGGGCGTCTCAGGAAGCGGTAAGTCTACACTGGTCAACGAAACCCTCTACCCTATTTTAAATGCGCATATTTTTAACGGTGTGAAAGTACCATTGCCTTATGAAAAGATTTCCGGATTAGAATATATAGACAAAGTAGTGGATATTAACCAAAGTCCAATTGGGAGAACACCTAGAAGTAATCCAGCAACATACTGTGGAGTTTTTAGTGAAATACGCACCTTGTTTACTTTAACTCCAGAAGCTCAAATAAGAGGATATAAGCCCGGTCGCTTTAGTTTTAATGTTGTGGGTGGTCGATGTGAAACTTGCCAAGGAGGAGGAATGAAGGTTATTGAAATGAATTTTTTACCGGATGTTTATGTTGAATGTGAGACCTGTAATGGAAAGCGTTTTAATCGTGAAACCCTTGAGATTCGTTATAAAGGGAAGTCCATCTCAGATGTGTTAAACATGTCGATTTATGAGGCTTGCGCCTTTTTTGAGGCCATTCCAAAAATCCACAGAAAAATAAAAATGATTCAAGATGTTGGATTAGGGTATATTACTTTGGGGCAATCTTCAACGACCCTTTCGGGTGGAGAAGCACAACGCATTAAATTAGCCAGTGAGTTGTCCAAAAAAGATACTGGAAACACTTTTTATATTTTAGATGAACCCACTACTGGATTACATTTCGAAGACATTCGTGTTCTCCTTGAAGTATTAACGATTCTAGTGGAAAAAGGAAATACTGTTTTAATTATCGAACATAATCTTGACGTAATCAAACAAGTAGATCATGTAATTGATATAGGTCCAGAAGGAGGACGCTATGGTGGAGAACTTATTTGTCAAGGAACTCCAGAAGAAATTATCGCGCACAAATCAAGTCATACTGCACGATTTTTAAATAAAGAATTTGAGACCCAATTTACCCAAAACTTAATATGAAAACCCACAAGAACTGGAATGAAATAAAAACAAATGATTCATGGGCTTTGTTCAAAATCATGAGTGAATTTGTAGAAGGATATGAAAAAATGAGTGCCATTGGCCCTTGTATTTCTGTTTTTGGATCCGCTAGAACTCCAGAAGACCACCCTACCTATCAACTAACAGTCGATATATCTGAAGCCATTGCTCGTTCAGGATATGGAATTATAAGTGGTGGGGGTCCAGGAATTATGGAGGCTGCTAACCGTGGAGCTCAGAAAGCAGGAGGAATATCTGTTGGATTAAACATTAAGCTTCCTTTTGAACAATTTAGTAATCCATACATTGATCAAGATAAACTGATTGACTTTCAGTACTTTTTTGTTCGAAAAGTAATGTTTGTCAAATATGCTCAAGGTTTTGTTGTAATGCCAGGAGGCGTAGGGACTTTAGATGAGCTTTTTGAAGCCTTTACTCTCTTGCAAACCACCAAAGTTGCCAAGTTTCCTATTATTCTAGTGGGAAGTTCATATTGGAATGGATTAGTTGATTGGATCAAGAATACGTTGCTGGCTGAGAAAAATATTAGCCCAGAAGACTTGGATTTCTTTGTAGTGGTGGATACAGTTGATGAAGTAATGAAAAATCTTAATCGTTTTTATAGTAAGGATAACTTCAAACCTAATTTTTAATGCGAAATACTTTTGTTTTATGTACTCACAAAACAAGTATGCTGACCTTGATGTTAGTGACTTTAAGCTTGGTGGCTCAGAATACAAAATATACAATAGAGGCTACTTTAAATCCTGAATTAAAATTAGTAAAAGTAGAACAAGAAATAAGATTCACCAATCCAGCCTCAGAACCCTCAAATCTAGTATATCTTCAAGATTGGGTGAATGCTTATAAGGATACCCAAACTCCACTAGCAAAACGCTATGCAGAAGATTTTAATAGAAGTTTTTATTCTTCTGCAAAGAGCAAGCGCGGATTTACAACAATAGATACTCTTCATAATTTCAAGCACCCTTTGGTATGGCAAAGATTAAAGGATCAGCCTGATATTATTAAAGTTTTTCTCCAAGAATTTCTTGCTCCTGGTGCTACAACTACCCTTACGTTAAATTATACAATCAGAATTCCAGACAGTAAATTTACAGGGATGGGAATTAACGATGCTGGGCGAGTTTACCTAAATCATTGGAATATAGTTGTAGCTCCATTTCGAAATGGATTATGGCAGCTACAAAGCAATTTAAATCTAGAGGATTATAGTGGTCCTGCTTCTGATTATGAACTAAGGTGGAGGTATCCAAAAGATTACTTTTTGACAAGTAATCTCATAGAAACAGGAAATGATAATGGGGAAGTAATAAAAAGTACATCGTTTAAAGATACTAACCGTATTCAAGCCGATTTTATATTTGATACTTCGAACAAGTTCATCACGGTCACATTAAAAAATGGAAAAAAGATAGTTACAGACTTACTGCCCCCACGCTCTGGAAATGTGGATCTTAAATCAACTTTTGAACGCATTGTTCAATATGCCGACACCCTCTTCACTCCTTTTCCAAATCAGAAAATTTTAATTTTAAAATCCACTTACGATAAAAATCCTTTTTATGGATTAAATCAATTGCAGACTGAGGTTAAAATTTCTAAGAATAAAACCATCAATTTAAAATTCTTTACGGATACTTTTTTTTATGAAATAAAAGTCTTGAAGGCCTATTTCGGGAGGTATATTAATCAAACACTCTCTATTGATAAGCGTCAGGGACATTGGGTGATTGGTGGGCTTCATACTTATGCTATGATCAAGTATGTTGAGGATTCTTATCCAGATCAGAAATTTTTGGGTAATCTTGCTAATTTTAAAGTATTAAACCTCACTCTTTTAAAAAACTACAGCATCGCTCAATTAGGATTTAATGATGCATATGAATTTATTTTTGAATTCGTTGAAAATTCAAACATTCATCAGGCAGACAAACAGTCTAAAGATAAGCTGACAAAATTTAATGAGAAAATTGCAGGACCTTATCATGTCGGCATTGGACTTCGATATATTGAAACCTATCAAAGTATTGATTGGCTTCCAAATACCCTCAAAAGATATTTGATGGCAAAGGGAAGCTTAGACTTCCAAACCTTATTGGAAAAAGGAGAAGATGATTTGAGTTGGTTTTTTGGAAACTACATTAGCGAGCGCAAGTCGTTTGATTTGAAAATAAGAGAGCTACAAAAAACGGCGGATTCAATAAGTTTTAAGGTTACAAGTAGAGATCAAAGAGCATTACCGGTTTTGGTGGGACTGGTAAAAGACGATCAAATTGTAAAGCAAGAATGGATCAAGTTAAAAGCACAAGATACGATCATTAAATGGGAACGTTCAGAGGCAGATTATATAGCGCTCAATCCAAATGTCAATTTTCCAGAAGCCAACAAGGGTAATAATTGGAAATCGTTGACAAATCCTATTGGAATAAAACCTCTAAAGTTCACCTTAGTAAAGGATGCAGAAGATCTTCAAAAAGAGCAGGTATTTTTTCACCCAGTGTTTGATTTTAATGCCTATGATGGTATCACCACTGGAATTCGCTTTTATAACAGCAGAGTAAAAAACAGACCTTTTGAGTTTGATTTTCATCCTCAATACAGTTTTGTAGAAAAAAGTATTGTTGGATTTTTTAAAGCAGATTATAAATTATTCAAAGCCAATAGTAAAAACTATTTAACACGTTTTAGGATGTCAGGAAGTAGTTTTCATTATGATTCCAATTACCGCTATTCCGTTTTGATTCCCTCTATTGGTTGGTCATTTAGACCAAAAAATATTCGAGACAATAAGCGACAAATCCTTCAATTGGCGTGGTATAACGTATTTCGGGATAAGTCACCAAATGTAGTGACAAATCCAGATTACAGTATAATAAACTTACGACATGCCTTTGTTCAAAACAATACCATAGACTATTTAAGCGCCAGAAGCAATATTGAATTTTCAAAACCTTTTGGTAAAATACAGTTTACTGGAGAAGCAAGGAAATTGTTTCCTAGTGGTCGACAATTGAGTGCGAGGGTGTTTTTGGGTAAATTCCTTTGGCACAATAATTTAAACACACAATTCTTTGATTTCAACTTAAATCGCCCATCCGATTATCTTTTTCAATATGGCTATTTGGGGAGATCAGAAACAACAGGGGTGTATAGTCAACAGTATATACCTGCAGAGGGAGGATTCAAATCAAAGTTTGAACAGTCAACAGCCAATGACTATATGATTTCTTTAAATACTTCCATGGGTATATGGAAGTGGTTTGAAGTTTATGGAGATTTGGGAATGTTAAAAAATATAGGATCTGACGCTAAAGTATATTTTGACTCTGGGGTCAAATTAAATCTTACACCTGATTATTTAGAGTTGTATTTCCCTATATTTTCCTCCAATGGATTTTCATTGACACAGCCAAGATTTGCTACAAAAATTCGATTTATTTTATATCCAGGATTTAAAACCTTAACCAGCTTATTCACTCGTAAGTGGTTTTAAACTAACTACTTATAAAACTTGTTAAAAGCCCATTTGCAAAGGCTTTATGGACCGTTTTATTTTTGTATTTTTGCACTTCAAGATGAAAACCCAAAATCAAAAAGAAGATATCAAAATCAGTTTTGAAGCCTTTAAAAATCAAGTTTTAGAGGACTTCAAGCTTGCTGTTTTAAGCAGAGAATGCAGTCTCGCAGGAAGAAGAGAAGTTTTTTCTGGAAAAGGTAAGTTTGGGATTTTTGGTGATGGAAAAGAATTACCTCAATTGGCGTTAAGTCATTATTTCAAAAAAGGAGATTTCCGATCAGGATATTATCGTGATCAAACCCTATTATTTTCTCAAGGTTTATTAACCGTTGAGAACGTTTTTGCTGCATTATACGCAGATTTAGATTTAGAACGTGAACCCATGTCAGGAGGACGTCAAATGGGTGGTCATTTTGTTACTTCTAGTCGAGATTCAGAAGGGAATTGGAAAAATCTTTTGGAGCAAAAAAATCACAGTGGTGATATCTCGCCCACCGGATCACAAATGCCTAGACTTTTAGGTTTAGCACAAGCCTCTAAAATATACAGAAGCCATAAAACCCACAACGATAAACTATTTTCTAATAATGGAAATGAGATCGCTTGGGGTACCATTGGTAATGCCTCTACAAGTGAGGGTATGTTTTTTGAAACACTGAATGCCGCTGGAGTGATGCAAGTGCCAATGGTAATTAGCGTTTGGGATGATGATTATGGAATTTCTGTTTCCAATAAAGACCAAACTGTAAAAGAAAGTATCTCTGAAGCTTTAAAGGGTTTTCAACGTACTGACGATACACCTGGATTTGAAATTATACAAGTAAAAGGTTGGGATTACCTCGCTTTAATTGAAGCCTACGCATTTGCTTCACGTGTAGCTAGAGAGGAACATGTTCCAGTGCTTGTTCATGTTATTGAATTAACACAACCTCTAGGACATTCATCCTCAGGTTCGCATGAACGCTATAAATCTAAAGAACGTCTTGAATGGGAGGACGCGTTTGATTGCAATAAAAAAATGCGCTCTTGGATCATTTCAGAGGGATTTGAAACAGAGGAAGCATTGTTGAAAATAGAAGAAGAGGCAAAGAAAAAAGTTAGAGTAGCCAAAAGATCTGCATGGGAAAGCTACATGACCCCCATTCTTAAAGAAAAAAAAAAATTAGTCAAGTTTTCTGAAACCCTCCGAAAAGTAACCCATAATGACACACAAATCCAAGTTATTTTTTCTACTCTAGAAAAGGTTTTGGACTTGGGCTATAAGGATATTATATCTGCTGGACGACAGATAAAGCATCTCTTGGCAAAATATCCAGATCAAGAAACGGATAGTTTTATCAAATGGTTGAACCAATTAACCATGTATGTAAGTGACAAAATATCTTCTCATTTGTACACTGTTTCTAAAGAAGATCTTATTGCTTTTAAATCAACTCCTCCTCAGTATTCCGAAGATGCTTCAACTGTTGATGGACGAATGATTATTAGAGATAATTTTGAAGTACTCTTGAAAAAGTATGATAATCTATTGATTTTTGGAGAAGATGTTGGGAAAATAGGTGATGTAAACCAAGGACTTGAGGGCTTACAGGCAAAGTTTGGTGAAATTAGAGTAGCAGATACTGGAATACGCGAAGCATCTATTGCTGGACAGGGAATAGGAATGGCGCTCAGAGGCTTACGCCCTATTGCAGAGGTTCAATATCTAGATTATATTTTATATTGTATCCAGATCCTAAGTGATGATTTAGCCAGTATGAACTACCGCACAGTAGGCCAACAAATAGCTCCATTGATCATACGAACAAGAGGGCATCGACTGGAGGGAATTTGGCATTCAGGATCTCCAATGGGAGGCATGATTCATCTGCTAAGAGGAATGCATATTCTTGTTCCAAGAAACATGGTTCAAGCTGCTGGTTTCTATAATACATTACTACAAATTGAACAACCTGCTGTGGTTGTTGAATCATTAAATGGATATCGTTTAAAAGAAAAACGCCCTTCTAATCTTGGAGAGTTTACTTTACAACTGGGTAAAATTGAAGTGCTTGCAGAAGGAAATGATCTTACTGTAGTATCCTATGGTTCCACATTGCGTATTGTAGAACAAACAGCAAAACGATTATTACAAGCTGGAATTTCAATTGAAGTTATTGATATACAAAGTTTGATTCCATTTGATTTAAATGAAGAAATACGTTTGAGTGTTGTCAAAACAAATCGAATTCTTATAGTAGATGAAGATGTTCCTGGTGGAGCTGCCTCCTATATACTTCAACAGTTAATAGATAAGCAACGTATTTTTCCTTTACTTGATAGTGCACCGAAATTGCTTTCTGCAAAAGCACACAGGCCAGCCTATGGTGGAGACGGCGACTATTTTTCTAAACCTTCAGAAGATGATATTTTTGAAACAGTTTACAGCATCATGCATGAGGCAAACCCAACAAAATTCCCTATTCGCTAAAGCGTGAATAATTTCAGTATCAATTCTTCCATGATTTGCTGTGGGCTTGTGTTTACCCCCTTTATTCCTTTACTTTTTAAATCAGCATCTAAAATAAAGCGCATCGCCTCTGTGATCTGTTTCATGGAAAAACGAGCTGCCGCACTTTGGAAGTCTTTAACAAAGAAAGGCTTAACACCCAGAACACGTGCAGTATCTGCGGGATTCTTAAGGCCTTTAAGTATTAATAATTTTTGAAAATAATTATGCAAGGTTGATAAAGTCAACACCATGGGATGGTTTTTTGGATTTCTATTGAGATACTGAATAATCTGGAAAGCCTTTGAAAATTGACCAAGACCAATGGCTTTTTGTAATTCAAAACTATTGAATTCTTTACTTATCCCTACATGTGACTCAATATGATCTGGAGTGATGGTTTCACCCTCTTTAACAACGAGCTTTAGTTTCACAAGTTCATTGTGTAATGCACTTAAATTGGCACCAATATACTCCGAAAGTAAAGTAGACGCAGTGGGAGAAAGAGACAGCTTTAAATTTCTTGCCTCCTCAGCGACCCATTTTGTTAACTGATTATCATAGAGAGGCTTTACCGTTAGCACCTCTCCCACCTTTTCAGCAGCTTTATAAAGCTTCTTCCTTTTATCAAAGGGCTTATGCTTAAAGCAAAAAACCATGATAGTTTGTGGCGTTGGATTTTCAACATATCCTGATAAATCGTCCCAGGAAGATGAGGACATAAATTGAGCTTCTTTGATAATGACAACATTATATTGTGCTACCATAGGATAGCGTTTTGCTGTTTCTATAATTTCTGCAGGAGTCGCTTCTTTCCCATAAAAAAGTGTAAAATCAAAATCACGTGATTGCTCATTGACTAATTTTTTAATCAATGCGTTGGTCACAGCTTCTATATAATAGGATTCAGTCCCCGACAATAGATAAAATGGCGAAAACTGATCGTGCTTAATTTTGGAAAGTAGCGTGTGGAACGCTTGCATATTAAAAATTTATTGCATTTTTACAGCATGGAAAAACTCAATTTTCCCAACTATAAAGTGTTGCTCAAAAATAAGGAAAATAAACCCTACATCTTTGATCGAATTCGCAAAAAATGGCTTCAACATACCCCAGAGGAATGGGTACGAGCACATAGTGTTCATTATCTCATTGAAACAAAAGCCTATCCCGCCTCATGGATTCTCATCGAAAAAGAGATAAAGTTGTTTCAAACACGTAAAAGAATTGATATTGCAGTAGTTAATCCTCATAATAATGAGAATCAAATTTTGGTTGAATGTAAGGCTTCTTCAGTTAAAATCACACAAGCTACTTTTGACCAAATTGCTCGATATAATTTAAATATTCAAAGTAGGTATCTTATGGTAACCAATGGTTTAGATCATTATTTTTGTGAAATGGATTACGATCAACAGCGCTATAGTTTTATTAAAGACCTACCTAAATACATACAGAAATGAATTCCCTTGCAGTTGTATTATTAAATTATAATGGAATTGATTTGCTCAAGCAATTTCTACCAAAAGTTTTAGAATATAGTCACGAAGCAACAGTTGCTGTCATTGATAATAAATCCACAGATGACTCAGTTGTTTGGCTTAAAAAAAACCATCCAAAAGTTAGTTGTGTTGAATTAGAGCAAAATTATGGTTACGCTGGGGGATACAATAGAGGACTCAAAGAAATTGAAGCGGATATATATTGTTTGTTAAACACAGATGTTATGGTCACTTTAAATTGGATCCCTCCTCTTCTCGATCATTTTAATTCTAATCCTGCTACAGCCATTTTACAACCTCGTATTTTAGATTATAAAGTGCCAAATCAATTTGAATACGCAGGAGCTGCTGGAGGATATTTAGATGCAAATGGAGTGCCTTTTTGCAGAGGACGTCTTTTTTCAACCCTGGAAGAGGATAAAGGGCAATACCAGGAAACCACCAAAATTTTTTGGGCTAGTGGAGCTTGCTTTTTTATCAGGAGTCAGCAATTCTGGGAGTTAGAGGGCTTTGATGAAGACTTTTTTGCGCATCAAGAAGAAATTGACTTATGTTGGCGAATGCACCACCATGGCTTTAACGTTGTGGCGGTTGGTGAAAGTAAAATATTTCATATTGGTGGCGCAACCCTCAAAGCTTCCCCTAGAAAAGTTTTTCTAAATCATCGAAACTCATTGTGGATGTTAACAAAGAACCTTCCTGATCAGATATTATACACTCGTCTTTTTTGTCGTTTATGTTGGGATGGTCTTGCAGGTATTCGATATTTTTTAATCTTTGATTTTCTTTCAACTTGGGCAATAATTCGTGCGCATATTGCGTTTTACAAAGACTTCAAAATCATGAAAGCAAAACGTACTCAAAAAACACGTATTGAGAGTTATTTTTACGTTAGAAACATTATTGTACAGTATTTCTTTCAAAAGAAATTAAATTTTAATGATTTGGATAAAGAATAAAATAATTTCTGTTAATTTGTAAAAATAAAATTTAAAAAAACTCACACTATGAAAAAAGCATTAGCTTTAGTGATCTCTGGAGTACTTTTATCCTCTTGTGTATCACAAAAAAAATTCACCGAACTTGAAGAATTACAACAGAACACTAAAAATCTTTTAGATTCAGCTACTGTTAAATTGAATTCATGTAATGAAGAAAAAGAAGCTGCTTTGGCTTCATTGGCTACCCTTACAGAACAAAATCAATTCTTAAAAGCCAACAATCAAGACTTAATAAATAATATCGGTAATCTTACAACACTTTCTCAAAAAGGTGCTGAGAACCTTGAAATGTCTTTGGAGAGTATGAAAGAAAAAGACATTCGTATTCAACGTATGCAAGATGCGGTAACAAAGAAAGACTCTGTTACACTTGCATTGGTTACTAGCCTTAAAGGGGTGTTAGGAAATATGAGTGATGAGGATATTGAAATCAACGTTGAAAAAGGTGTTGTGTATGTTTCAATCTCTGACAAACTTTTATTCCGTAGTGGAAGTTATACAGTAACATCCCGTGCTAAAGAAGTATTAGGAAAAGTTGCTACTGTAGTAAACAACAAGCCTGAATTAGAATTTATGGTGGAAGGACATACAGATAACGTGCCAATCAAGAGTGATGGTATAGTAGATAACTGGGATCTTTCTGTAAAGAGAGCGACTGCAGTTGTTCGTATTCTTGAAAAAGACTTTGGTGTAGCACCTGCTCGTATGACTGCTGCTGGAAGAAGTTTTTACATTCCTATAGCTGACAATGATACTGCTGCAAACCGTGCAAAAAACAGAAGAACTCGAATTGTAGTACTTCCTAAATTAGATCAGTTTTATGATTTAATTGAACAAGGTATGCAAGCTGCAAAATAAGCAGTACCTACTTTATTAAATAGCCGCCTTTTGGGCGGCTTTTTTTATTCAAAAACATTCAAGAATCCATTACAAAGGATTCTCACCTAGACCTTCACGAATCAATTGAAAAGGTTCAGTTGTTAAATCCAAAACTGTTGAAGGAATATTTTGTCCATATCCATCAGAGAGCATTAAGTCAACACGAGATTCCCATTCTTCAAAAAGTATTTCGGGATCTGTAGTGTAATCAAGAATTTCATCAGGATCATGAAGAGAAGAAGTGATTAAAGGTGAATCCAAAAGGGGTAATAATTGCTCTAAAACCACATGACTTGAAATACGGACTCCAATTGTTTTACGTTTATGAAAGGGTTTAGGTAATTTAGGTGCCGCATTCATAATCAGCGCATAAGGCCCTGGCAATAGCTTTTTGACTAATTTAAATGTAGTTGAGTTCATATGTTTAACATACTGGGTTAACTCACGGATGTCCTGAAATAGAAAACTCAATGGGGCTTGTTCAATTTTAATATCCTTAATTTTAGCAAAACGCTTGAGTGCTTTTTGATTGTTACTCAAGCAACCTAAACCATAAACGGTATCCGTTGGAAATATTAATAACCCTCCTTGATTCAAAACCTTTGCCGCCTCCCCTATTATCCTAGGATTTGGACTTTTAGAAAAAAGAGTTATTAATTCGGCCATACTATTTGACCTTGAGTTTTGCGAAACGAAGTAATAGATTTTTCACACCAAAGCCTTTAAAAGCTATGGCTGCTTTTTTGTCTGCTCCCTGTCCTTCAATAGCTTGAACTACCCCTTTCCCAAAGCGAGCATGCTCTACCTCCATGCCTACTGAGAGTACCAGATCATCTGGGCTAGGTGAAGTTGATGGGGGTTCAATCTTACGTAATTTCTTTAATTGAGAGGGGGTGGGTGTGGTAATTAGTTTCTCTTTTGGTGCTTTTTTGAAATCTTTATTCCACTGCTTTGATTTTACAGGTTCATCAAAAATGGAAGTATTTAAAAGTGGCTTAAAAGAGTAATCATCCTTTGGCAATACTTTATGCAAATATTGTGGATCAATTTCTTCAATGAAGCGACTGGGTTCGGCATCAATTAATTTTCCCCAACGATAACGCGAAAGCGTATAAGAAAGAAATGCTCGTTCTTCTGATCGCGTAAGTGCTACATAGAACAAACGACGCTCTTCTTCCAGTTCTGTTCTAGTATTCAGACTCATGGCAGAAGGAAATAAATCTTCTTCCAAGCCAACGATAAACACATAGGGAAATTCAAGTCCTTTTGCCAAGTGAATGGTCATTAAAGCAACCCGATCACTATTAGGGTCATCATCTTTATCCAAATCTGTAGCTAAGGCAACATCTTCCAGAAATTCCGATAGGCTTCCTGTCGCATCTGCTAATTCTTCTTGCCCTTCAGTAAAATCACGAATACCATTTAGAAGTTCCTCTATATTTTCAATTCTAGCGATACCTTCAGGAGTTGCATCTTTTTTTAATTCTTGAACTAGACCAATCTTTTTAGTTACTAAATCTGTAATTTCAAAAGCATTCAAATTTTCATTTTCAATCTGAAAACGTTGAATTAAAGTGGCAAATTCGTTCAGTTTTAAAAGGGTTCCTGCATTAAAAGCTAATTGTAATTCTTTGGCTTTTAAAATGGTTTCAAAAAGGGGTAAACTATGTTGTTTAGAAGCGACTACCAGTTTGTCAAGGGTTGTCTGACCTACGCCACGGGGTGGATAGTTAATGATTCGTTTTAAACTTTCCTCATCTTTTGGATTTACTAATATTCTGAGGTAAGCCAAAATGTCTTTGATTTCTTTACGCTGATAAAACGAGAGTCCTCCGTAAATTCTGTAGGGTATGTCTCGCTTTCGGAGCGCATCCTCCATGGCTCTGGATTGTGCATTGGTTCGATAGAGGATAGCAAAATCAGCATTTTTGCGTTGTTCCTGCATCTTAAAATCAAAAATGGAGGCGGCAACATGACGACCTTCTTCTGCATCTGTAGCCAAACGGTTTAATTGTATGGACTCTCCTTCTGTATTTGAGGTCCAAACCACTTTGTCAATTTTTATTTTATTGTGGCTAATTATAGAGTTTGCAGCATTTACGATGGTTTTGGTGGAACGATAATTTTGTTCTAGTCGATATAAAGCGACAGCATCATAATCTTTTTGGAAGTTGAGTATGTTATTGATATTTGCACCACGAAAGGCATAAATACTTTGTGCGTCATCTCCAACGACGCAGATATTCTGATAACGATCTGATAAAGCCCTTACAATGAGGTACTGTGAATGGTTGGTATCCTGATACTCATCAACTAAAATATAACGAAAGCGTTCTTGATATTTTGCCAATACTTCGGGATATCGATTCAACAACTCATTGGTTCGGAGCAATAAATCGTCAAAATCCATGGCTCCAGCTTTGAAGCAACGTTCTACGTATTCTTTATAGATCGCTCCCATTTGTGGTCTTCTAGACATGGTATCAGACTCTTGCAGATCTGAATCATTGAAATAGGCCTTTACGGTAATCAAACTGTTTTTAAAAGCAGAAATACGACTACGCACTTGCTTGTATTTGTAAATGTCTTTATCCAACCCCATTTCTTTGATGATTGAAGAAATCAAACGATCCGAATCTTGAGTGTCATAAATGGTGAAATTGGAAGGAAATCCTAGTTTGTCTGCCTCTTGTCTTAAAATTCTAGCAAAAACGGAGTGAAAAGTCCCCATCCATAAATTTTTTGCTTCTCCCTCTCCTACAAGCTCTCCAATTCTTGCTTTCATTTCACGAGCGGCTTTGTTTGTAAAAGTTAGGGCCAAAATGGAAAAAGAGTCCACACCTGAGGCCATCAGGTGGGCAATTCTGTATGTTAAAACACGTGTCTTTCCCGAACCTGCACCTGCAATGACAATGAGCGGGCCTTCTTTGTGTAATACTGGCGCTCTTTGCGCTTCATTTAGAGTGTCTATATACGCTTTTTCTGGATCTTCCATATCGAGTTTAAAAGTAGGGATTTCCTAATTTTTAAATTCCATTCATAGAATTAATTATAAACATCTATATTTAAAAAAAAATAACATTTTGAAACGAACTACAACAAAATTGACAGTAGGTTTAGTGTTAATCGCTACCACTGCTTATTCACAGATTAAGGATGCCGTTTTTGATGCTTTAGAATCTAAAGTCATAGAATGGAGACATCATATTCATCAAAATCCTGAACTTTCTAATCGAGAATTTAAAACTGCTGAATATGTAGCGGCTCATCTAGAAGGCTTAGGAATTGAAGTTCAAACAGGAGTTGCGCATACAGGTGTTGTTGGAATCTTGAAAGGCAAACGCCCTGGAAAAGTAGTGGCACTCCGTGCAGATATGGATGCTCTACCTGTTACAGAGCGTAATGATCTTCCTTATAAATCTGAGGTACTTTCTACTTTTAATGGCCAAGAAACGGGGGTAATGCATGCCTGTGGTCATGATACCCATGTTGCTATTTTAATGGGAGTTGCTGAAGTTTTATCAAAAAACAGAAATTTTTCAGGAACAGTTAAATTTATTTTTCAACCCGCTGAAGAAGGCGCACCTCCAGGAGAAGAAGGCGGTGCAAAACTTATGGTGAAAGAAGGAGTGTTAAACAATCCTAAAGTAGATGCTATTTTTGGTTTGCATATCAACTCAGGTACTCATGTAGGGAAAATCTCCTATAAACCTGGGGGTATGATGGCAGCATCCCAACGTTTTGTCATCAATGTCAAGGGAAAACAAGCGCATGGTTCAACTCCATGGCAAAGTATAGACCCTATTGTGGCAGGCACACAAATCATTAATGGATTGCAAACGCTGATTAGTCGTGAGTCACAATTGACAAAGGAAGGTGCCGTTATTTCTGTAGGTTCTATTCATTCTGGGATTCGCTTTAATATTATTCCTGAAAGCTTAGAGATGATAGGAACGATTCGTACACTGGACAAAGACATGAAAGAGCTAATTCGAAATCGAATGTTTGAAATGGTTCCTGCTATTGCAAAAGCTTACAGAGCAGAAGCTACCGTTGATATTCAAGATGGAGCTGATATTACATTTAACAATCTAGCCCTCACAAAACAGATGTTACCAACTTTGCAAAAAGTGACAGGTGCTGATAAGGTGATAGAAATTGATGCCATCACAGGTGCAGAAGATTTTTCATATTTTCAAAATGAAGTTCCTGGATTCTTTTTCTTTTTAGGGGGAACGCCATTGGATATGGATGAAAAGACAGCACCTTCACATCATACTCCTTCCTTTATCGTTGATGATGCAGGAATGAAATTGGGCGTAAAAGCTTTGACACAATTGACGCTCGACTATTTTAAGAAATAGTAGATTGTTTTTGGGCATGTTCCCAGCCTTCTTGCCACCATTTTTCCATTTCTTCTTGATCAAAGACAAGAGAATTGGTGGTCAATACTTTAGGTGAATAAAAAATTCGAGATTTTACTCCTTTTTGTTGGGCCAAAAGCTGGCCTACTTTTATATTATCCTCTAGTATTTGGTCCCCCATAAAATCCAAGGTAGAAAGCACTCCACCAAATGTATTTCTTGATCGCATTCGATTGAGTTGCTGTACTTCGGTATTTAACATAATCGCGTCAATCTCTGTAGCGCCCATTTTTATCGCTTCCTCAATCGCAATGATACATCCAAACCCACCATCAGCATATTCAAATCGATTTTTGACCACTAAACTCATGAAAGGCAGAAAATTACAAGACACCCAAATCCAGTCCAAAAAATCTTCATAGCTACAAGAAGATAATTTTTTGTATTCGACTTTATTGAGGGTAAAATTTGAAACAGATACCACTACTTCTTTGTGGCTTTCTTTTAGAGTTTCAAATAGAGACGGATCAAAGTATTCAGCTAATAATTTTCTTAAATTCTCGCTTTCACCAAAGGTCTTTTTTCCATTTAAAAAATTCTTTACCACATTGAAGTGGTTGATTTTTGTTTTGATCAATTTTCCCGTTTGCTTTACTATAAATGGATTATTGGAGAAGATTTTTTCTTGGGTTACATGGGTAAAGGCATGTTTGATGGCGGAAATGGAATTTCCAGCCAAGTGTGACACCCAGTAGACTCCCGGTATAAGTTCCTAAAAACAATTCATACATTTTATTTAGGAAAATCATTATCAAACATTTTTAATAATTGTTAATTTTACAATCCAATAAGTCTCTGTCATAATGATGAAACAATTAAATTTTAAAATCACATAAAATTAATATTTAAAATAATTAAGTGGATTGTCAAGATTTTTGCTGGATTTATAATTCTTATATTAATTTCTGGATTATGCTTTCGTTTATTTGTTTCATTACCAACTCCACCGGGAGAAATAATTGATGTCAATGGAACTAAACTTCATATAAGAGCTGAAGGGGAAAAAAATGATTTACCAACTCTTATTCTTGAATCAGGTGCAGGTGGTGACACAGATGTATTTCATTGGATTTCAGAAGAATTGAAAAAGAGTATGAGAGTTGTTCGTTATGATAGAGAAGGGAAATGGTTTAGTGAGTCAAGTAAAGAAACTTTTACACCTGAATTTTACGCTCGTCAATTACATATATTATTAGAAATAAGTGGTGAAAAACCCCCATACATATTAGTTGGACACTCAATGGGGGGTATTTATAATCGTATATTCAGAGACATATATCCAAATGAAGTAAAGGCAATGGTCTTTATAGATTCAAGTCATCCAGAACAATGGAAACGATTGGATGAAAATGGATTGATTGAAAAAAATCAAATAGGTTTAATAAAATTAATTGCTGTTCTTTCTGATATGGGAATAATAGGTGTTTATAGTGCTATTAGTAAACCAAAATCTATGGATGAACATTTACCACAAGTTTGTCAGAATCGTAAAAATAATCTTACTTCATATTCAGGAAAAGTTCATCGTAGATTTTTAAAGGAGAATAACATAAATAATGATATTCTTACAAGAGCAGGTCAATCAACAAAATTAGGTTCATTGCCAGTTTTAGTATTCACAGCAGAAAAACAATATGGGGATTCTCTAATATGGTTTGAAATGCAAAAAGAGCTAAAAGAATTATCTTCAACTGGAAAACACTTTTATGTTGATGCAAATCATGGTTCTATAATTACAAAAAAGAAGAATACTGAAATAATCAATAAACAAATACTTTTATTGACTGAATAATTTGAAAAAAATAATTGTTGTGAGTAAACATAATTCAGTTATACGTTTATTTCTCTTCTTCAATGAGATATTGGGCAACACCACCTGCAAAAGCGCCTTTGCTTCCACCTCCAGAAATAACTAATGCTCGCATTTGATTTATATTTGGGATTACTATTTTAAATTTACACTCATACAAATTCAAATGTTTTAAAAGAGATATGGATTCTATGCAAACTGAAATAGCATATTTAAAAGGGGTTGGTCCCGAACGAGCACGTTTGCTTAAGGAGGAATTGAAAATTAAAACATTTCAAGATTTACTTCATTTTTTTCCAAACCGATATATTGATCGTAGTAGATTTCATCCAATTAATCAGCTTCCTAACACAAATGCAGAAGTCCAAATCAAAGGAAAGATCACTTCAATCGATTATGTACAACAAAAACGAGGGAAACGAATGGTGGCCTCTTTTCAAGATGAAACCGGAATCATGCAGTTAGTATGGTTTAGAGGATATCAGTGGCTTAGAGAAAGTTTGCGATTGAATCAAACCTATGTCATCTTTGGTAGAATTAATTGGTTTAGGGGACAAGCAAGTATGCCTCACCCTGAAATGGAATTAGGAAGTGTTTTCCAACAAGGGGTCAAAGCAACCTTCTACCCTATTTACCCCTCCTCTGAAAAATTGATTAACAAAGGAGTTTCTCAACGAGTTATTCAGAAGTTAGTAGCTAGTCTTCTACAAGAAAAAAAAGCTAAGTTTTCAGAATCCTTACCTAAGTATATTTTGGACCACTTCAAATTGATATCAAAAGAAGAGGCCTTACATCAAGTTCATTATCCCTCTACACAAAATTTACTTGCTAGAGCTCAAATGCGTTTAAAATTTGAGGAGTTTTTTTATATGCAGTTACAGCTGATTTTAAAAAATCATCAACGGAAACAGAAGATTAAAGGCTATGTTTTTGCTTCAGTAGGTTCGGTATTTTTAAATTTCTTTGAAAATCAACTTCCTTTTGCACTCACTGAAGCTCAAAAAAGAGTGGTAAAGGAAATACGAGCAGATTTAGGTTCTGGAAGACAAATGAATAGGTTACTACAGGGAGATGTAGGTTCTGGAAAAACTATAGTGGCATTACTAGCAATGTTAATTTCCATAGACAACGGTTTTCAAGCAACCTTAGTAGCTCCAACAGAAATTCTTGCACAACAACATTATCAGTCTTTATCCAGTCTTTTGGAGGGAACTGAAATTCGTTGTGCCTTGCTTACGGGAAGCAGTTCGAAGAAAGAAAGGCTTCTTTTGCATGAGGCTCTGGAATCTGGTGTGCTTTCAATATTAGTAGGAACTCATGCTGTTTTTGAAGAAAAAGTTCAGTTTCATAATTTAGGTCTTGCAATTATTGATGAGCAACATCGTTTTGGTGTTGCTCAAAGAGCTCGATTATGGCATAAAAATGAAATCCCACCTCATATTTTAGTTATGACGGCCACTCCTATCCCTAGAACTTTGGCGATGAGTATTTATGGAGATTTGGATATCTCCATAATTGACACCTTACCGCCAGGAAGAAAACCAATTAAAACATTGCATCGTTATGATAATAATCGGCTTGCAGTATTTGCATTTGTAAAGGAACAGTTAACTCTGGGACGTCAAGTTTATATTGTCTATCCATTAATTCAAGAGTCAGAAACCATAGATTACAAAGATTTAATGGACGGTTATGAGAGTATTTCAAGAAGCTTTCCTCCCCCTGTTTATCAAATAAGTATTGTTCATGGGAAAATGAAATCTGAAGAGAAGGCATATGAGATGGAACGCTTTGTTCAAGGGAAAACCCAAGTCATGGTGGCAACTACAGTAATTGAAGTGGGTGTAAATGTTCCCAATGCCTCAGTAATGATTATTGAAAGTGCAGAACGTTTTGGTTTGTCACAATTGCATCAGCTACGGGGACGTGTGGGAAGAGGTTCGGACCAAAGCTATTGTATTTTAATGAGTGGTTCTAAAATTTCTAAAGAAGGAAAAACTCGTTTAGAAACCATGGTAAAAAGTAATGACGGTTTTGAAATTGCAGAGGTTGACTTGCGTCTCCGTGGACCAGGAAATCTTATGGGAACTCAACAAAGTGGAATTTTACAACTCAAAATTGCTGATGCAATAAAAGATACGGAATTGCTTAAAGCGGCTCGTGATACAGCACAACAAGTTATAAAAAAGGATGCTACCTTTAGCAGCAAAGAGCATCAAGTGATTAAAAGAACGCTTTCCGGAATGAAATTTGATTCAAATATTTGGAATTTCATAAGCTAGTTATGGCCAAAGAGATTCTTATATTTGTACTTTATAATTTGAAAATAACACGCATTGAAAATATCTTATAACTGGTTACAACAATTTATCAAAACTAAACTCACTATAGATAAAATCTCTGTTTTACTCACAGACTTAGGTCTTGAGGTGGAAGGTGTTCATCACTTTGAGAGTATTAAAGGAGGACTCAAAGGAGTCATTGTTGGTGAAGTGATTTCTTGTGAGCAACATCCCAATGCAGATCGACTTAAAAAAACAGAAGTACATCTTGGGAATGATGAAATTGTGCCTATTGTTTGTGGAGCACCCAATGTAGCTAAGGGACAAAAAGTATTAGTCGCTACTGTAGGAACACTTTTATCAATGCAAGATGGGACCTCATTGAAAATCAATAAAAGCAAGATTCGTGGAGAAGTAAGTATGGGAATGATTTGTGCTGAAGACGAATTAGGTTTAGGTAAAAGTCATGACGGGATTATGGTTTTAGAGCCCACTCTTAAACCTGGAACTGCAGCAGCTGCTTTGTTTGAATTGGAAGAAGATTACGTCTTTGAAATCGGATTAACGCCCAATCGCGCTGATGCAATGTGTCATTTAGGAGTAGCAAGGGATTTAAAAGCAATTTGTATGCTAAAAAATATCCCTTTTGAATGGACGGTCCCCGAGACTTCTTCATTTCATGTAGATAATAATGAAAACATCATTAAAGTAGAGGTTCAAGAACCTAATAAGTGCAGTCAATATTATGGGGTAACAATTTCTGGTTTGACTGTAGCTCCCTCACCTACTTGGTTGCAAAACCGTTTAAAAGCTATTGGAATCTCACCAAAAAATAATGTAGTAGATGTAACCAATTATATTTTACATGAGTTTGGACAGCCTTTACATGCTTTTGACGCACAAAAAATCTCTAAAGAAATTATTGTACAAACATGCTCTAACGGTTATGCATTCACCACCTTAGACGGAACAAAGAGAGTTTTAGATGGTGAAGATTTGATGATTTGTGATTCCAAAAAACCACTGTGCATTGCTGGTATTTTTGGAGGTCTTGATTCTGGTGTTTCAGAACAAACAACAACAGTCTTTCTTGAAAGTGCTTATTTTGATCCAGTAAGTGTTAGAAAAACAGCAAAACGACACGGTTTAAATACTGATGCTTCTTTTCGTTTTGAACGAGGAATTGATCCAGAAATTGGAATTATTGCACTAAAAAGAGCTGCTATTTTGATAAAGCAACTTGCAGGTGGACAAATAACAAGTGATATCCAAGATTTTTCAAAGCCTTTGGCTGAACCAAATCAAATATTTTTAAGTTTTGATGAGTTGGAGCGTACAGTTGGACAGGCAATTGAGCAAAAAGATTTGAACACTATTTTAAATGCATTAGAGATCAAGATTAACAATGTTTCAGAGACAGGAATTGGAATGACCATACCGCGTTACCGCGTTGATGTATCTCGTCCAGTAGATGTTATTGAAGAAATATTGAGGGTATATGGTTATAATAATCTTGAAGACAAACCTCTTCAATATGAAGCAAACCCTCCTTACAGTTGGAAAGATCACTACAAGTTAGAAACAGCTGCAGCCCAGAAGCTTACGAGTCATGGATTTATGGAGATTATGAATAATTCTTTGACCTCCCCCGAGTTTAATGCGGACTTTCATGCTCCAGTTACTCTAGTAAACCCTCTTGGAAAAGAACTTTCCTTAATGAGACAATCACTTATTTTTAACGCCTTAGAAGCAGTTTCATTTAATTTAAACCGACAAAATAAAAGCTTAAAGCTTTTTGAATTTGGATCAATATATGGGAAGAAAAATGAAACTTTTGTTGAAGCAAAACGATTGAGTATCACATTGGTTGGAAATGTTTTTGATTCTCATTGGGACATGAACAATGCGCCTTACAATTTTTTTTATGGAAAAGGTGTACTTAATGATATGTTAGAAGGACTTGGATTAGGTGCTATTGAATGGCATCCAGAGACTCATCCAAATTTTGATGAAGCTTTTCAAATTACAAGTAACAAAAAGAGATTAGGTGTTTTTGGTTTGATTTCTAAAAAAACTAATGATCGTTTTGGAATAGATCAAGATGTTTATTTAGCAGAATTAAATTGGGGAGATCTTGTAGATAAAGCCTATGCACATCCATTGAAATATGAGGAAATAGCCAAATTTCCTATAGTTCGTCGGGATTTCGCACTATTATTGGATGAAGCAGTTCTTTTCGAATCGTTGAGAGAAATAGCGATAAAAACAGATCGTAAAATCCTTAAAGAGGTTAGTTTGTTTGATGTTTATGAAGGGAAAAATCTTGAAAAGGGTAAAAAATCGTACGGATTGAGTTTTACGTTTCAAGACAAGACCAAAACCCTTACCGACAAACAGGTGGATAAGGTAATGGCTAAGTTGCAGTATAATTTTGAAAAAGAGTTGGGTGCACAATTGCGCTAATAACTTTCTTTGAAAGGATAATTAGTACACTATAATTTATTATTTTTGTTACAAATGAGATGGACTATGAAGTTGAATGTATTACCAAGAACCAATATTAAAACTGCTCTTGACAAAACAAGAGCTCATCAATTAACAGCTGAGGATCAGGAAAGTGCTCTTAAGTCACTATTTCAATCCTTTGAGATTAAAACAACAAATGCTTTTAAATTTGATTTGTTAGATTGCAATAAAATTTACCACATAGATCAAATAAAGAAAGTTAGCATTAACCATCGTCTTAGGTTTCTTGATTTAAGGTATTTTAAAAACAAACTGCCAGATTCAGCATATGAAGACATTCAACAATTAGAAGCCCTTCATGATACCCGTTTAAGTGGATTTAAGATCATGGCTCCTTCTGCCTTGTTCCGATTGGAGAAGACAGATGATCCGCTCCTCTTCGCTCCTCTTGGAAATGAATATTATTATTTAGTTCACAAATGGGGGAATGACCTTCATCCATTGAGAAAGCTTATGATGTGGCCCTTTAAGAACATTTGTAATTTATTAGGTCTTATACTAATCATTAGTTTTTTTGCTACGGAAATTATGCCAATGAATTTGTTTACTAAATCTCCTGATGCTTCAACCTATTGGATGTTACTGCTTTTCAATTTTAAAGCGATCGCCTCCATTGTTTTATTCTATGGTTTTGCGTTAGGCAAAAACTTTAACCCTTCCATTTGGAATAATAGATATAACAAAGCCTAAATGCATTCTTATGTCCCCAAAATATGTAAAAATTTTCTTCGGTCCTGCGGTTCAAGTTATCAATCTGTGTAATGCATTGGACGAAGTTTCTATTGTCCCAGTAGTTAAAGATCGTGCTGAGTCAGCGCGGCTTGCAGGTTTTGGTTCTTTTTCAAGTGATCAAGAAATTTGGGTTCATCCTGATGAAGAAAAGCAAGCTAAAGAAGTTCTACAAAGTATCTTTCCTTAAGATAAGTTTTCTTATTTTTAGCTCGAAACAAACGAATTAAACTTTCTTATGCAATTCATTATATTTATTGCCTTCACCTTATTGGTAGGTTTAGTAGCTTATTTTGCTACTAGAAGTACAAACGAAAATACAGAGGATGGCTATTTTCTAGGTGGGCGAAGCCTTACAGCCCCTGTAATAGCGAGTTCCTTATTACTAACTAACTTATCTACTGAACAACTTGTAGGCTTAAATGGATCTGCATTTAATGAAGGAGTTGTTGTTATGGCATGGGAAACTTTGGCGGCAATCGCAATGGTTATCACAGCGGTGGTCTTGTTACCACGTTACCTCAAAGGAGGATTGACTACCATTCCTCAATTTTTAGAGCGACGTTACGATACGGCTACTAAATCGATTACTTCAGGATTATTTCTCTCAGGTTATGTTGTAGTATTACTTCCTATTGTATTATACTCGGGTGCAATTGCCCTTATTGGAATGTTTGATTTAACAACGTTCTTTGGGTTAAGTGACTCGAGCACACTAATTTTAACCGTTTGGGCTATTGGAATCATAGGGTCAATTTATGCCATTTTTGGAGGACTTAAAGCCGTAGCTGTTTCAGATACAGTAAATGCGATTGGTTTGCTTATTGGTGGGATTATGATCCCTGTTTTCGGTTTAATGTATATTGGAGATGGAAGTCTTATGAACGGTGTAGAGGCATTGTATGCTCATGAGCCTTCTAAGTTTAAAGCTATGGGGGGGTCGGATTCAGCAATTCCGTTTAGCACCTTGTTTACAGGAATGGTTTTAGTACAATTGTTTTATTGGGGAACCAATCAAGCGATTATTCAAAGAGCTCTTGGAGCTAAAAATTTAATTGAAGGTCAGAAAGGTTTAATCCTTGCCGCTTTTGTTAAAATTTTAGGCCCTATCATTGTTGTCTTGCCAGGGATCATTGCATATTATATTTTTGGAGGGTCTTTAGATGCTAGTCAGGCAGATTTATCCTACGGCCTTTTGGTAAACAAAGTTTTGCCTCCTATGTTACTTGGATTTTTTGCTGCAGTTCTTTTTGGTGCTATTTTAAGTTCTTTTAATTCTGCGTTAAATAGTTCTATCACTCTTTTTGGACTTGATATATACAAACAATACATTAAGAAAGATGCTAACGAACAACAAGTGGTTCGAGCAGGAAAAACTTTTGGAATTGGTCTTGCATTACTTTCAATGGTTATTGCACCTGGTATTGCCAATGCACCTGATGGCCTTTTTGGATACCTCCAGGAGATCAATGGATGTTATACGATTCCAATTTTGACTATTATCTTAGTTGGATATTTGACCAAGTACGTTCCTGCCTTTGCTGCAAAAGTAGCCATGCTGGTTGGAGTCGTTATGTATTCAATTAGTCAGTTTGTAATTAAAGGTTACGTGATTTCAGGAGGAGGTGAATATCCTCATTATCTGCATATTATGGCAATTATTTTTTTGTTTAATATAGGAGTAATGTTATTAATAGGAAAATTAAGACCTCGTGAAGTGGCTTATGAACAAAACTATACCGAGCAAGTGGATATAACTCCATGGAAGCCTGTAAAAATGTATGGTATTATCATTACCATTATTGTAATTAGTACTTACTTTATTTTTACGTAAAAGGGGTTCAAGTACTTTTTATTCTAAACGGTAACTGATTTATTTACATATAGTTATATTAATATAAAACTAGGTTTATTTAATCCTGACCTTTTTTTTATACATTTAAACTCTATTTTATTTAATTGTGCCTGTATATCCCATTCATAAGATAAAAAAAAATGCTCTCGAGTTATTAAAAAGGATTCCACCCATATATCCTTACCACTCTATTGAGCATACTCTTTATGTTTTGGAAACATCCCTTAAAATAGCAAACCATTATTCTCTTTCTGACTTAGATATAGAGTTAATTCAAATTGCAGCCTTATATCATGATACAGGCTACTTAGAAGGTCCAAAAGACCATGAAGAAAAGAGCTGCTTTCTAGTTGAACAAGAATTATCAAAGTATAATACTGAGGCGTCACATCTCGAACTGATCAAAAATATGATCATGTCAACAAAAATACCACAACAACCCAAATCTCACATGGAATGTATTCTTGCGGATGCAGATCTTGAATATATTGGTACTAAAAGTTTTTGGAAGACAGGATTGAAGTTATTAGAAGAGATTAAATTTTCTAATCCTGACTTTAATGAAGACGATTGGAACAAACTTCAGTTGAACTTTTTGTCAACTCATTCTTTTCACACCAGTTATTGTAAACGCTATAAGCAGAAAACGAAAGAAAAACACATTCGTAGCTTGAAAACGTTACTTCAGAGTTAACATCCTTGATTAAAAATTGGGATTTACTACCCCAACATCTTTTCCCTTAATTCTTTAATTTTTGGATCAGTCATGTACTCGTCAAAAGTAGTGTGACGGTCAATAACACCACTGGGTGTCAATTCGACAATGCGAGTCCCTAAAGTTTGTGCAAAAGCATGGTCACTAGTGCTACAAAGAAGGGTTCCCTTAAAGTTGTTTAACGAATTATTAAATGCGGTAATGGATTCCAGATCTAAGTGGTTAGTGGGTTCTTCCAAGAGTAATACATTGGCGCGTTCCATCATCATTTTAGAGAGCATACAACGCACTTTTTCTCCTCCAGAGAGGACGTTTGATTGTTTGAGCGCTTCTTCCCCACTAAACAACATTTTCCCTAAGAATCCTCTTAAAAAAACTTCTTCACGCTCTTCCTCTGTTTTGGCATATTGACGAAGCCAGTCCACTAAACTCATGGGGTTTTCAAAAAAGTTGTCATGATCTACAGGTAGATAGGCCTGTGAGGTGGTAATACCCCAATCAAACTTTCCAGTATCCGCCTTACGTTCTCCCATTAAAATCTCGTAAAATGCTGAAAGGGCTCGAGTATCTTTTGCATAGACAATAACCTTATCGCCTTTAGCTAGATTTAAATGAACATCCTTGAAAAGAGTTGCACCATCTGAAGAAGCAGAAAGATTTTCAACATTTAATATTTGATCTCCCGCTTCTCGTTCTTGATCAAAAATAATAGCAGGATATCGTCTACTAGAGGGCTTGATCTCTTCGATGTCCAATTTATCGATCATCTTTTTGCGTGAGGTAGCCTGCTTAGATTTAGCAACATTAGCAGAAAACCTAGCGATAAACTCTTGCAGTTCTTTTTTCTTTTCTTCAGATTTTTTATTCTGTTGTGCTCGTTGACGTGCAGCCAATTGAGAAGATTCGTACCAGAAGGTGTAATTACCTGAAAAGTGATTTATTTTTCCAAAATCAATATCAGAGATATGCGTACATACAGCATCTAGGAAATGACGGTCATGCGAAACCACAATAACGGTATTATCATAATTTGCTAAAAAATTCTCTAGCCACATTATCGTATCGTAATCCAAATCATTGGTAGGCTCATCCATGATCAATACATCTGGGTTTCCAAATAAAGCTTGAGCTAATAATACACGAACTTTTTGTTTTCCATCTAAATCACTCATTAAAGCGTAATGTAATGCCTCGGGTATTTCTAAATTAGAAAGCAATGCTGCAGCTTCACTATCGGCATTCCATCCATTCATCTCTTCAAATTGAATTTGAAGTTCACCCACACGATCTCCATCCGCATCGGAAAAGTCTTCCTTTGCATAAAGTGCATCCATTTCTGCTTTTACCTTAAAAAGAGAAGAATTACCTTTCAGAACTGTTTCCAAAACAGAACTTTCATCATACGCATTGTGATTTTGTTCCAAGACCGATAAGCGTTTCCCTGGCTCTAGGTGTACGCTACCTGAATTTGCATCTTGTTTTCCAGAGATGATTTTCAAAAAAGTGGACTTCCCAGCTCCATTGGCACCAATGATGCCGTAGCAATTTCCGGAAGTGAAGGTTGTATTTACTTCATCAAATAAAATTCGTTTTCCAAATTGAACTGAAAGGTTTGAAACCGATAACATAGTGATTGATTTTTGAAATGCAAACTTACATAAATCCTTGGCAGACTCAGCAATTTTTTACTTCAAGCTAAGATTTTTTAATCGTTTAAAATGTTACTTTTGAACTGTGATTCGAAAAGTTATTTTTAGCGCACTTGTTATACCTCTATGGATGGGTTGTCAATCTAATCAATACGATCGAAGTGGAATTTTCTTTGGTGGACAAATTGTCAATCCCTCTTCGCGTGCTGTTACTTTATATCAGGGGAATAAAGTAATTGAAACCCTTGATTTGGATAAAAGTTTGCGTTTTCAAAAAAAGTTTGACTCGATGTCTAGCGGGATCTATAAATTGGAACACCTTCCCGAATTCCAAACGGTATTGTTGGAAGAGAAGGACAGTCTCTGGGTTCGAATAAATGCTGCAGCCTTTGATGAATCCATCGTATTTTCTGGTGTGGGTGCTTCTAAAAACAATTTCTTAATGGAATTGATTTTAAAACAGAAATTAGAGGCGAATTTTTTATCTACCAAGTATTCTAGTAATAGTCAAACATTTAACTCCCTTTTAGACTCATTGCTCATGGAGAAAAAGCAATTGTGGATCCAAATGGATTCAGTCAACAAGCTCTCTCTTATTGCTCAAAAAATTACCCAAGCGGCCTATATTTATCATTATGCCAATATCCGAGAGCGTTATGCCCTTTTAAGAGGAACACAGTGGTCTGTAGAAGAAGACAGCCTCTTTTTTAGATATAGAAGTTTTTTAAATTTTGGGGATAATGATTTGGCTTTTTTTGATCCCTATGTGAATTATATCTTGAATTTTATAAGTCAAAAAGCACTAGATCGTTCTAAACCTTATTTCAAACAAAAACAAATAACATTCTACAATATTGAGCGTTTGAAAGTTTTAGATAAAAGAATTTCAGGTTCCTTACTTCGAAACAATTTAGCCAGAGCGATTGCCTTTGAGGAGCTCCTCACCTTCGAAAACCATGGCCAACATGAACGATTTTTGCAGTATTATGCCACAGTAAACAACTCCCCTGTTTATTTAGCAGAAATCCTAGCCCTCCATACCAATATTACTAATATGGAGCCTAATAGTCCTCTACCAAAAATCGCATTACAAAATGTAAACCGGGAAATAGTCAGCAGCGCGAGTATTTTTAACAACAGTACAACCGTGATTTATTTTTGGTCACAAACTCAAATGAATCATTATAAAAACACCCTAGAGCGGGTAAAAGTACTTCAAAAACGGTATCCTAAGATTCGTTTTGTAGGGATTTGCATACAACCATTTAATAGTATGGTAGATCAAGTCCAAAAAATGATGGAAATTAATCCTCAAGACCAATTTTCGATAATAGATTTTGAAAAAGCAAGTGAAGCCTGGGTACTTACCCTACTCAATAAAGCCATTATTCTCAATCCCAAAGGACGTATCATTGAAGGCTTCGGAAATTTCTCAGATATTGAATTTCAAGAACTATTAACGGGGATATAAAAATTACTAATTCCCTTTTGAATAATCCTCTAAAAATTTAGCTAATCCAATATCGGTTAGAGGATGTTTTAAAAGTCCTTTAATAGAAGATAAAGGTCCAGTCATGACATCTGCACCAATTTTGGCACATTCGATGACATGCATGGTATGGCGCACTGAAGCTGCAAGAATTTGTGTTTCAAAGCCGTAGTTATCATAGATATCACGAATCTCTTGGATAAGGTTTAAACCATCGGTAGAAACATCATCTAAACGTCCAATAAATGGAGACATGTAAGTCGCCCCCGCTTTGGCAGCTAACAAGGCTTGTCCAGGGGAAAAGATTAGGGTGCAATTGGTTTTAATTCCTTCATCAGAAAAATACTTTAAGGCCTTTACCCCATCTTCAATCATAGGAATTTTCACAACAATTTGTGGATTTAAAGCAGCAAGGGCTTTCCCTTCTTTGACCATACCGTCAAAATCTACTGAAATCACTTCTGCAGAAACATCTCCGTCCACAATATTACAAATATCTACATAATGTTGAATAATATTTTCTTCACCAGTAATGCCTTCTTTGGCCATTAGTGAGGGGTTAGTAGTAACTCCATCTAGAACCCCAAGGGCTTGCGCTTCTCTAATTTGATCTAAATTGGCAGTATCGATAAAAAATTTCATAGGAGGTAATTAAAGTTTATAATGATTCATGATTAGTTTTTCAAATATACGACTGGGGAGTATGTTTTTTAAGGTTTTGGATAACTTTTGCATGAAAGGACCCACTTGATAATGTACTTTTGGCTTTTCCTTTTCAATAATTTGGGCTATGGCTTCAGCTATTTCTTGAGGTGGATTCCCTTCATCTACGTGAGCATCCATGGTATCCAGGCTTTCTTGATAGATTTTTTGATATGGGGAATCTTTGACTACTGGCGCATGATAACGACGTGAGGCAATGTCTGTTGCATAGTCACCAGGAGCAAGTGTGCAAATTTCAATTCCGAATGATTTGACTTCCATGCGTAAGCTCTCCGACATAATAGAAAGTGCACTTTTGGAAGCAGAATACACTCCTCTAAAAGGCAATCCCATGACTCCTGCAATGGAAGTCACATTGATAATTAAACCCGATTTTTGGTGCCGCATTTGAGGAATTACCGCCTGCGCCATTTCCAAAGGACCAAAGCAATTGGTAGCAAAGTTTGCTGCTACTGCATCGGCTTGAATTTCTTCCATAGGGCCTGTGATGCCCACTCCTGCGTTGTTGATTAATATGTCAAGACGTTGCGTTTCTTTTAAAACTTTTGCAACACAGTTGGAGATAGAATCGGTATCGGTTATTTCTAAAGGGAGTAAAGTGAAGGGTAAAGGGTCAGTATATTTTTTGGGATTCCTGCTAGTTCCGAATACATGAAAACCTTTGTTGTGAAGGTGTAAGGCAGTAGCAAGGCCTAAACCCGATGAAGCACCAGTGATCAAAACTACTTTTTTCATGTTTTTTTAAATTATTTTATTGCTCTACAAAAAGTAAAAAAATAAAAAAAGGGCAAGCGACCCACATCACACCGCTACGACCATCTACCCTTGCTGCGTTCCCGCCCTGGGGGATTCAACAGGAGCTGGTTGTGTAGGACTTGCCCAGCGCAAATATAAGTCGTTCATCTGATTTCAACAATCATTTTAATTGCTTAATTTCGTTCTTAATGATCTTGTTAAAAATTCAATTCTTCTATCCCATGAAAATCTTCCTTTCCTTGCTCTTTGCCCTAGTATTACTCAAATGTGGAGGACCTAGTTCACCTAATTATAAAATGACTACTGGTCATAAAGCTGACAAAGTGAAATGGGGAGATACTCTCAAGCTAAAAATTAAAAATGGGTATCCTGAAAAGGTAGCCTATTTTTTTGATGAAACTCCCATCGCTTCGGATCATGTTCTTACCCATGAACCTCTTGGTGAACACATACTTAAAGCAGTTATCACAGAAGGAGATTCCACTCACGAAGTCACCTCAAAACTTACACTGTTAGCGGCTGCTCCCCCACTACTCTATACTTACGAAATCATCAATACGTATCCGCATGATAAAACAGCTTATACTCAAGGTTTAGAGTTTGACGGAGAGATGCTTTATGAAAGTACTGGACTGAATGGAAAGTCCACTTTGAGAACCGTAAACTATAAAACAGGAGAGATTATTGAAAGTAAACCCTTAGATCAAACCTATTTTGGTGAAGGCTTAACATTATTGAATGACCAGATCATACAGTTGACCTGGAAAGCCCAAAAAGGTTTTGTTTATGACAAAGCGACTTTGGCGATGAAAAAATCCTTTCCATTTCAGGAAAGCAAGGAAGGTTGGGGCTTGTGTAATGACGGGACATACCTCTATAAGTCAGATGGAACTAATCGCATATGGATTTTGGATGCTAATACCTTCAAAGAACTTAAAAGTTTACAGGTGATGACGCATAAGTCTGCATTAAAGAATATCAATGAATTAGAATGGGTTAATGGAAAAATTTATGCCAATACCTACCAATTTCAAAAGGAAGTGAGCGTGATTATTGATCCGAAAGCTGGTGCTGTTGAGGGAGTGATTGATTTTTCAGGTTTAAAAGAAAAGGTAGAGCAACATCCACAACTTAACGTCTTGAATGGGATTGCCTATCACAAAACCCGAAACACTTTTTTTGTCACTGGAAAAAACTGGAGCAAACTTTTTGAAGTTAACATAGTACCTAAAAAATGAGTACAACACATCAATACGATCTTCAAGTAAAAAAGGAGCATCTTGATGAGTTACATCATGTCAACAATGTCCAATACCTTCAATGGGTTCAAGAAATTGCTGGAGCGCATTGGAAAGCGTTGATTGAAAAGGAAACGGATTCTTTTGGGACATGGGTAGTAAGAAGCCATAAAATTGACTACAAACGCCCCGCCAAACAAAATGATTGGTTGACACTCAAAACCTATGTAGCCTATACTGAAGGTTTTCTTTCCCAACGAGTTGTAAAAATTTATTTTAAAGATATCTCAACTCTAGTTGCACAATGTAATACACAATGGTGCTATTTAAATGCAACTACCCATATGCTAGAACCCATTCCTGAAAAGGTATTTCAGCTGTTTCACTAAACTTAAATCTTAATTAATTTTTTTTGGTTTATTGCTTCATAAATTTCTACCGTCAAATAGTGATGACTGTTAAAAAATAATTTACCATTTACCAATTTAATGGTAGCAATCCATAAGTCATTTTTTTTCTTCAATTCAGTCACAACTACTTTAGCTACTTTAATTTAACTATAATTGAAGATACCAACTCTTTTGATGATAAGATTCGCTTTTGGAAAGTTAATGTGCTTGTAACTGTTAGGATACTGGTTACCAATAAGGAATTGATTCCCTATACTCAAAATGGTTTCACTGGTTTGGGAATAAATAATCTTGAAAATAAACTTAACAATAGGGCTATAAAAATGAAATTTCTCTTTATAAAAAAATTAAATTTTTATTAAAGATAAAATATTATAAAAATCAAAAAAAAGCTCTTTATTTTTGAATAAAGAGCTTCAGTTTAATGACATTATTTCTTCTTAGTAGTAGAATAACTCACGTCCTTTCATTAAGGCGTGAACTTTAGCTCCAACCGCAGCTAGAACGGAAGCATCTTCATGATTTTGAATGACTTCATCAATCAAATCTACAATTCCACTCATATTGGTTTCTTTCAAGCCTCTAGTTGTAATTGCTGCTGTACCTACACGGATTCCTGAGGTAACGAAGGGTGACTTATCATCGAAAGGCACCATATTTTTATTGGCAGTAATTTCAGCTTTTACAAGGGCCTGTTCTGCGGCTTTCCCACTAATGTCCTTGTTTCGTAAATCAATTAGCATCATATGGTTGTCGGTTCCTTCAGAAATCAAATGATATCCTTTGGCAACAAAAGCAGCAGCCATAGCTTGTGCATTCTTTTGAACCTGCTGCATATAGGTTTTAAACGAAGGTTGAAGCGCTTCTTGGAAGGCAATCGCTTTGGCAGCAATCACATGTTCTAAAGGTCCACCCTGATTTCCTGGAAAAACGGCCATGTTCAATAAATGTGACATTTTTTGAGGCGTTCCATTTTTGAGAGTCAATCCAAACGGATTGTCAAAATCTTGTCCCATTAAAATAAGACCACCCCTTGGTCCTCTTAAGGTTTTGTGTGTTGTGGTGGTCACCACGTGGCAATGCGGCATTGGATTACTTAGTAAGCCTGTAGCAATCATTCCTGAGGGATGTGAAATATCTGCTAAAAGAAATGCCCCTACTTCGTCAGCAATTTCACGGAATTTAGCAAAATTAATATCGCGAGAGTAAGCCGAGGCTCCAGCAATGATCATATTGGGTTGTACTTCTTTAGCAATAGCACGAATGTTCTCGTAATTCAATAATCCTGTAGCTTCCTCTACACCATAAAAATGGGCTTCGTATAAGCGCCCTGAGAAATTTACAGGTGAACCATGGGTTAAGTGACCTCCATGAGAAAGATCAAACCCTAATATCTTGTCTCCAGGCTTGATGAAAGCGTGAAAAACAGCAGTATTGGCTTGTGAACCCGAATGTGGTTGCACATTGGCATAAGCAGCACCAAATAATTTTTTTGCGCGGTCTATAGCCAGTTGCTCAATTTGATCAACTACTTCACATCCTCCATAATATCGCTTTCCAGGATAACCTTCTGCGTATTTATTAGTTAAAACCGATCCTGTTGCCTCCATAACGGCTGGACTGGTAAAGTTTTCAGAGGCAATTAACTCAATGCCATTCAATTGGCGTCGTTCTTCTTGCTGAATTAAATCAAAAATAGCGGTATCTTTCTGCATGATCAAAAAATTAAAGCACAAAAATAGGCAAATCCCCCTGATTTAAAGCAGATATAAAGACTGATAAAATGATTTTATTAAGAGGAAATCAACAACAACCCGAAGCTGGATTACAGCAGCTCTCTCTACTATTCATTTTTTCAATAGTCGTTGAAACTTCAGGAATGCCACAATTTTCTTTAGCCAAGCAGTCTGTGGCTTTCGTCATAAGCTGAAAATTAGATCCTTCAAAGCTTAATCCATATTTCCCTATGGTCTCTCCTTGATGCTCTACCTCTATTTCAGTATCCAATAAACCAATACGTTGTTGACATAAGCCGATGATTTGTATCACTTTTTGTGGATCTAAACGATGCTGAATATCGTCAGAGCTCCACAGTTGAAAGTTGACAACACTTTCTTTGCGTTCTGTGCCTCCACAATCAATAAAATGTTTGTGCACCATTCCGACTTCAGTTATATGGAAATGTGGGGGGACAAAGTCTCCATTTGGTAACTGAAAACGAAAAGAAGTTGTTTGATTTAAGGCAAGTAAAAATTCGGAGAGTAACATGTGTTTTTTTTGTAAAGATACTATTTCTCTTTCTTACTTCAGGTGTTTTTAAATCCTCTTAAACTGACATTATTAATGTATTTGTGGGCATAATGACATTAGATAGAGATGAAAAATAGACATATAGTCCTTTGACTATCAATGGAATAGCTTTCGATAGGAATTGAATAAAAATTGCAAAACGACTTAGCACACAAGAAATCACCCTTCACACCACCACCGAAGCCATAGTTCAATTGGCACAGCTAGGATTTGACCCTCAATATGGTGGAAGACCTGTAAAGCGGACCTTATAGAAATATGTGCTTAATCCGCTAAGTAAAGCCCTTTTGGAAGAATCTATTTCAAAAGAAGAAGTAATACAATTAGATTATTTTGAAACTGAATTTATTTTCGGAAATAGAAACGAGGCTTCAAACTAGATTAGTAGTACCTTTGAATTGTGCAAAATAACATTAACATAAAGAACAAGCGTGCCCGTTTTGAATTTGAGCTTATCGAAGAGTATACAGCTGGGATTGTATTGACCGGAACTGAAATCAAATCCATTCGAAACAGTAAAGCTTCTATTACAGAAAGTTTTTGTGAGTTCAACGAATGTGGAGAATTGTTTACTGTAAATATGCATATTGAAGAGTATGCATTTGGGACTCGATTCAATCACCGACCCAAAGCACAACGAAAACTTTTGCTCAACAAAAAAGAGTTAAAAAAATTATATAAAGAAGTGAAAAATAGTGGTCTAACGATAGTACCTCTTCGCTTATTTATAAATGATGATGGCTTCGCCAAGCTAAGAATCGCTTTAGCTAAAGGGAAAAAGCTATATGACAAAAGGGAAACCATAAAGGATCGAGAGAATAAAGTAAACTTAGATCGAATAAAAAAGAACCATAGACGACAGTGATTTTTTGTAATCAATAAAATTTACCCCATGAAAAAACTAACTATTTTAGGTATTTTAATTACCTCATTTATTTGGGGACAAACCTCATTAGAGCGTTTAGAAAACTCTCCTAGGCATCACGAATGGATTACTATAAGTACTGAAAAACACGAGGTTAAAAGTTTTCTAGTCTATCCTGAGGTTTCAGAACAAGTACCTGTTGTTATTGTAATTCATGAAAACAGAGGATTGAATGACTGGGCACGTTCTATGTCGGATCAAATTGCTGAAATGGGCTATATCGTACTCGCTCCAGACTTTCTCTCTGGAACTGCACCTAATGGGGGCGGTACTGCAGATTATGAAAATTCTGATTTAGCACGCACAGGAATTTACGGTTTAGACGCAAATCGGATTAAGGCAACTTTGGACGCGAGTGTAGCTTATGCTAAAACTATTCCTGCTGCGAACGGGAAGGTGGTTGTTATTGGTTTTTGTTGGGGAGGAAGTCAATCGTTTCAGTTTGCAACCCAGTCAAATGAAATTGCTACTGCCATAGTATGCTATGGGACAGGACCTAAAGACGTCACAGCCTATCAAAACATTCGAGTTCCTATATATGGGTTTTATGGAGGTAATGACAACCGTGTGAACGCTACTATCGCCTCAAGTCAGGCAGCTATGCAAGGGGAAACTAAGGTTTTTGAACCCGTTGTTTATGAAGGAGCAGGCCACGGTTTCTTCAGAGCCGGGGAACAGCAAAATGCTACTGAGGCTAACAAAAAAGCACGAAAAGAAGGATTGGTGCGTTTACAGAAAATACTTTCTGCATTGTGATTTTTAAAGAGATCTACTTTTTTTTAAATCCGTATTTTTGAATTTTAAATCAATATGCAAAACCAAATTAATATTTCATACGCTTCAGAAGGGTTGACAGCACTAGTTCAACAACTTAATAAACATGAATACACAAGTCTTTTCGTTTTAGTTGATGAGAATACGGAACAGTATTGTTTAACTCGTTTCTTAGCGCAAACTGATCTGAATCCAACCTCTGTATTAGTTATGCAAGCTGGGGAGGAAAATAAACATTTGTCTACTTGCGAAAAACTTTGGAACCAATTGTCTTCTCTTGGTGCAGATCGAAATAGTGCTTTGATTAATCTGGGAGGTGGCGTAGTTACCGATCTTGGTGGATTTGTTGCCTGTACATTTAAGCGTGGAATTGATTTTTATAATATTCCTACTACGTTACTTTCTATGGTAGATGCATCAGTAGGTGGTAAAACAGGTATTGATTTAGGTGCATTAAAAAATCAGATTGGTGTCATACAAGAACCCCAACAGGTTGTGATTGATAGTCAATGGCTTTCGACTTTACCTTTTGAAGAAGTACGAAGTGGTTTTGCAGAAATGTTAAAACATGGGCTAATTGCAGATCCAAATTATTGGGGAAAATTGAAGGGCTTAATGGATTTAACTCCAGAGGTTCTTTCCCCTCACATCAAACCTTCAGTTACCGTTAAAAGTGAAGTAGTTAAAAAAGATCCCTACGAGAAGGGATTACGTAAAATATTAAACTTTGGACATACGCTAGGACATGCGATTGAATCCTATTTTTTAGTCACACCTAGCAAACAGAGGCTCCTTCATGGAGAGGCTATAGCAATTGGAATGGTATTAGAAGCTTACCTGTCAATAGAGTGTTGTGGTCTTAGACCAGAAGAAGCAAAGGAGATTAAAATAGCATTTCAACAATTTTATCCTCAAGTAGAGATAAAAAAAGAAGATGTAGACGCTATTTTAGCACTACTACGACACGACAAAAAGAACAAAGCAGGAAGAATCAATTTTGTATTATTAACTAAAATTGGAATTCCTGCTATTGATGTTCAAGTTCCTCAAGTTCTTTTTCAAAAAGCCTTTAATTTTTACGCCTCTGCTTAAGCAGAATTTCTGCTCGCATTAATATTTCCAAACAAAGAGCGGGTGACCATTGCTTCTAGAATTTGAATTTTCTCGGCATCAACTTTTTTTGATTTACGAAGTATTTGCAATTGCATAAGGGCAAACTGCTGTATCGTCAATAATGGTTGTACAATTTCCTCTCTTGCACGAATGGAAGCTTTTCCAGCGGGTTCATTTTCCATTAACGATTTAAAATCACTAACCTCTAGTAACAGTGCTCTGGTAAGTTTATATTCTTCAAATATCAGTTCCCAAAAAGTACCAAACTCTTTATCTTCTTTCATGTAAGCGGTTAGCTTAAAGAAAGACTTTGTCAAGCTCATCATACTGTTGAAGAGTAATGTTCTAAAGAAGCGTGAGTTTTTATACAACTGCTTTACATCTTCAATTTTTCCTTCATTAATAAAATGTTGAATTGAAGTTCCAACACCGAAGAATCCCGGAACATTTTGTTTTAATTGACTCCAGCTACCTACAAAGGGAATCGCTCTTAAGTCTTCAAATTGCAAGCCTTTTGATTTTCCTCTTTTGGAAGGTCTACTCCCGATATTTGTTTTAGCATAGAAAGGCAAGGTGGACATACGTTCCAAATAAGGAATAAACATTGGATGTGCTTTGAAGTTTTGATAAGCTTTATAACTATGTATCGCAATGTTTTCCATTGTTTTTCTGTTGGCATCAGAAAGATTATTTTTGCCTGGATTTAAAATACGACTAGCAATACCAGAACTCAACAACTGCTCTAAGTTGTATTGTGAAGAATCTAAGGTTCCAAAATTTGAACTAATGGTTTGACCCTGGATAGTAAGCTGGATGTCATCGCTTTGAATTGTATCTCCCATAGAAGCATAAAACTCATGAGTGTTTCCACCTCCACGAGCTGGGGGTCCTCCTCTACCATCAAAAAACGCCATCGAAATACCGTATTTGGTTGCCAACCCACTCAATGCCTCTTTGGCTTTGTAAATACTCCAGTTTGCCATAAAGTACCCGCCATCTTTCGTACCATCGGAAAACCCAAGCATTACTGTTTGCTTATTTTTACGACTTTCCAAGTGTGCTTTATAGATAGGATTATTGAATAATCCTTCCATTACTGCTTCTGCAGACTCTAGATCAGGTATCGTTTCGAATAATGGAATAAAATCAACAGTTGGGTTTTCCCAGTTACTTAAACGACACATTGCAAATAGCTCTAAAATATTCTCTAAAGTTTGACAATTACTTATTATATATCGATTAGAGCCTCTCTCTCCATTTGTTTTTTGAATGCTTTGCATTGCACGTATACTTTCCAGAGTCTGCTGTGTTATCTCATCTCCATAAATGGTAGGTGAAACATTTCCTTTCATGGTAGAAAGTGCCTCTAATCTTTTTTCTGCAGTCAAGTCAAGATAATTTTCAGGAAGTCCTGCAACGTAAGACTGTATGTCTGGATGTGAAACAATTTCAGTAAATACCACGTGATGCACTCTTGAATCCTGACGAATATCTAAACTTGCAAAATGCAGTCCAAACAATTTCATTTTATGAATTATATTCCTAACATCTTCTTGATATAAGCCACTGTGTTCATTGACAAGGATATCTAAAACAGTATTCATTTCATTCAATAGAATATCTAATGAAAATTTAGTGTTGCGATCAGGATAAAACAATTCATTGAAAACTAATTGTTCAAGATTTGCTACGCGATGTTCTGCGCCCGGAAAAGTTATCTTTCTTTTTAATTTCCTAAGATCTCGGTAATAATTTCTGAGAACAGAAAACTGTAAACGTTTCGCTGTCTTTAAGGTGATCTCAGCAGTAACAAATGGATTGCCATCTCGGTCTCCTCCTGGCCAAAAACCAAAATCAAAGATTGAATTATCTAATTCATCGGAATCAATGATGTGTTCTGCTATATAGTCATAGATGGTGCTTGCAGAGTGATAAAATACATTTTCCAAAAACCAAATTAAACTCACAGCTTCATCAAAAGGAGTAGGCTTCTCTTTTTTATAAAAAGGTGTTTTTCCTAATTGAACCAATAGCTTTTTAATGCTGTCTAGATCATCTTTAGCAATTGCATTTGAAAGCTCATTTATAATTACAAGCACATTGTCTGGATAAAACTGTGTAGGATGAGCAGTCAATACTATCCGAACGTTAAAGCGTTTAATGTATTCCGATAAAGTTTCGGAAAGTTGTTTGTTTGCAGCTTCTTCTTTAATGTTTCGGAGCGTTCCTCTTCCGTGCATATTGTTTACATAAGAAAAACCAGCATCTTCAATGGCGTCAAAAAGAACCACTTGGCGCTCAATATATTGGATAAAATTAAAAAGCAGGTCTTTTTGTTTTTCTTCATCAAAATCAGGTGCATAGCGGTCAAAAAATGAAGTTACAATATCAATAGGCTTGTTGTTGTCTTCATATCCCTTCTTACACGTTTCCGCAAAAAGAGGTAGGAACAGTGAGGTTTCTTTTATATTTTCAAAAGGAAGGGTAAGGAAAAGACTATTATAGACTTGGAATTTTGAAAGCACTTTCTCATTAAAGCGTTCAATTTTAGGTTTACGAGCCATTAAAGTTTATTTTTTTATAATTCAGTGAAAATGTGATGCATTAAACGCTTTTTGTCATTGATACTCTCCTCCATGGAAATCATGGTCTCGGTTCTTGAAACCCCTTCAACATCATCAATTCTAAAGATGATGTCTTTTGCGTGATGTGTATCACGAGCACGAACCTTACAAAAAACATTGAATTTACCAGTGGTAATATGCGCTACTGTAATGAAAGGAATCTTTGTTAGCGCTTCTAAAACTTCATTAATTGTATTGGTTTTTTCTAAAAAAACACCCACATAAGCGATAAATGAATAGCCTAATTTAACATAATCAAGGTTTAATGAAGACCCTTTTATGATTCCTGCCTCTTCCATTTTTTTTACACGAACATGAACAGTACCTGCTGAAATCAACAAGCGTTTAGAAATGTCAGTAAAAGGAATTCGCGTATTATCAATTAATATATCTAGAATTTGATGATCAATTTCATCCAATGCAACTTTACTCATGCTATTTTTTTAGCAAATATACTGGGTTTCAATCAATTTGCTGAGGATTTTATAACATTTTTCTTAATTAATAAAGAATAATTCACCCAAACAGTTAAAATCGATGATTATATTGAACAAAAACTATAAAAATCTTCATTTTGAATGGTTTTTCCCTTTTCAAACAGTAGTGTTTTTTCTATTTTATTTTTTGGAAAAACAAGTCTCTTATGAGCGTTTAATGGTAGTTTAAGTCCATACTCCTCCATTACAGGTATAAATTGTACTTCTCCTCCTTTTGGTTGTTCTCTGTACTGAATAGCCACTTCTTGATTCAAATAGATCGATCCTTTTACTTCAATGGTTACTCCAGAGATAATAATATCGACAAAGTCTTTTGCATTTTCTGGAATTTCAAAGTACTCTTTTGTGGTATGGTCAAAATTATTTGATGAAATACTATTTAAAAGAGTTTTAAAGCATTTAAAAAGGTATTTCCTTGTCTTTTCACGCTGGTAGTCGTTTGGAACGTGTCCTGCTTCAAAAAGGATGGTTGGGGTGCCTAATTGAATAAACCTATCTCCCACACAATTAGGGTTAAAGGCATCATCATAGCGACCAATTTGTCCAGGAAGCTCTTGTTCCAGTTGTCTCTTTATGGCTACAATTAATTGCATTGCCTTCTTTCTGGATGGTGTAACTGAGCGTTCTGGATCTGCAGAAGGAGCTAGGAATGAAAGACTTGCTGTTTTTCCCATTTTCCCAGCAGAAAAAAGTGTTCGTTGACCGTGGAGATTTAAGCAGTAATCAGGCTTGATTTCGTTATATACACTGTGTAGTATTTGACTTTCAGGTTGAGTGAGATTTATTGCATCTCTATTCAAATCAACACCAGCTGCGTTTAATCGAGTGTAGGCATTTGCTCCATCTGGATTTAACTGAAGTATAATGCTTAATGTAAAGGTATTTTGATGTTGTTTTTGAGATGTAGACAAAAACCATGGAATAAAATCAAGTAACGCTCTAGTAGTAGTACTTTCATTACCATGCATCTGGGACCACATTAGAATTTTGCAAGACCCTTTACCAACAGTTAAAAGTTGTATAGGCAAAGCATTAACGGATTTCCCTAGGTTTCGCTTTGAAACAGTATCTGGTAAGCTGTCTAGAAATGGATGCAATGCACTAGGCGGTAAATAACGTTTTGTGGTCATGTTTAAAATAATATACAAATGTAAACATCTGTTTGTTTACAAATGTATTTCACAAAAGTAAACATGTTTGGGTGTATTTGGTTTCTTTAACTGCATCAAAAGTTACAAATGTAAACTATTTAATGATTATTGAATCTAAAATACTTATTATGAGAGTTTTATGATTAATGTTTAAAGTGTTTATTTGATAAAATTTGTGTTTGATTTATATGGTTTACAATTGTATATTTGTAAAATACTTTTGAATATTCACAATGTTAAACACTGAACGCTTTTTAGAACGACTAGAATTTTTAATGGAAAACTATCAATTAAACGCGACTGCTTTTGCTGAAAAAATAGGAGTCCAACGCTCTTCTGTTTCTCATATTCTCTCAAAACGGAATAAACCTAGTTTGGAGTTTATGCTTAAAATTCATGAGCATTTTAAAGAAGTAAATTTGGAGTGGTTGATTTTAGGAAATCAAAATATTCCCCTCCCTACTCCTCCAAAAGATACAAATGAAACTTTGGAGTTGGATTTAATCCAAGAAGATCAAAAAAAGGAAACAGTACAAAATGTGCTACCCTTTGACGGAGTTCAAAAGAATGAAGAAGTGTCACAAATAATTCAATTATATAAGGACGGTAGTTTTCGCACTTATTTTCCTAAATCTTAGTATTTTTGTGCCTCATGAAAAACTGCTTATGTCTTTTTAGTTTTCTTTTGTTCTCTTGTTACTCGGTTGAACGAAATTGTATGCCTTTCCACGAAGGAACTTTTGAGTTTTCTCAAATAATTAATGGGGAGTTATCACGTTCCGTTTTTGAACGTACTCCTGAATACGAAATTGAGCGTTATAAAGGAGTTGTAGATACTGCCACCATTCGTTGGGTAAATGATTGTGAATGTATTTTAACCAAACTTAATCCAACATCAAACCAAGACAAAAGGCCTATTCAAATCAAAATACTAAGCACCACAGACCAATCTTATACTTTTGAATATTCGCTTGTCGGATATAATGGTAATACACAACGTGGAACGATTCAAAAAATCAATTAACCTATGATCACCCCAGATCTAATAGTGGCCTTTCTAACTCTCACTTTTTTAGAGGTTGTTTTGGGGGTAGATAACATAATTTTTATTTCGATTTTATCAGGGCGTTTTCCTTTAGAGCAACGTAAGAAACTGATGCAAATTGGATTGTTTTTGGCCATGATGATGAGAGTGTTATTACTAATTGGTGTGAATTGGTTAACAAGGATGCAAAACACCTTGATCCATTTTGATTCAAAATATTTTTCATCTAATATTTCTATCCAAACCCTTATTTTAATTGCTGGAGGTTTGTTTTTAATTTATAAAAGCACACATGAGATATTTGAAAAAGTCGAACTGGAGTTAGAAGAGGACACTACAGATAAAAAGCCCGCCTTCTCCTTTTCAAGAGCTTTGTTTCAAATTGTTTTAATTGATATTGTTTTTTCATTTGACTCTATCCTAACTGCTGTAGGGATGACAAATGGTATTCCTTATGCTTTGTGGATCATGATTGCAGCAGTGGTTATTTCAATAACCATAATGATTGGATTTGCTGATCCCGTAAGTCGTTTTGTAAATAAGCATCCTTCTCTACAGATATTGGGCTTATCCTTTCTTTTGTTAATTGGATTTATGTTGATTACAGAAGCAGCAAGTCTATCTGAAACAGTAATCATGGGCTCAACTATATCTACTATCCCCAAAGGATATTTGTATTTTGCAATCGCATTCTCTTTGGGTGTGGAAATACTAAATATGCGGATTAGAAAAGTAAAAAGGAATTAAAAATCTAAAGTAATTTGCGTATCATCATCCTTTTTTGATTCGGAACTCATTCCTTCTTCTACATCAACTTCTATTTCGTGAATATTCTCCTCTTCTGGTAGCTCGTATGCTAAGGCTTCTTTGAGAGAAACCGATTTAACTTTCTTATTTGTCAATTGATTCCCTTGCGCTTTATAACCTTTAACAGAGATAAATTCATCTGCATTAACAATCATACTTTCTGGCTGTTCTTTTCCTCGAGGTTTTTCAAAATGAACTTCTAGTATAGGTAGCCAATCAAATCCAATGTAGATAAGACGACCTCCATCTTTAATAAAATCGTCTTCCTTGTCAATACTTTCTATTAAGAAACGTTTGATGAAATAGCGTTCTTTTTCGTTGTCAAAATATACAGCAGTAATAGGTTTTTTTGGAATCCATTTTTCAAGATGAATAACATTTTCATCAAAATGAAGACTCAATTCTGGAGCGACAGCTTTTAAGGTTCCCTTTTGAGTTGCTATCAAAAGTTTGTCCTCACCCTTAAAAGCACCCAATAGTTCTCCTCTACCTTCTAAATTCAACCTTCTAATAGTATCGTCAAACCATATTTTTCGTGGCTTTAATGTGGAAATACCTTTTTCTTTTAGCTCTACTTTTCGGATTGTATATTTAGTTACAGTATTCCCTCTTGAGGCTCGACCTTTGATTTGTAAATCGGCAAAATCTAGATCCCATTTAAGTTTCTTAATACTCCCAGTATTTCTTAATAAAACACCAATAATTTCTGCCTCTCCGTTTGAATTTGCAGAAAAATAGAGGACATCTGAATTAGGTTTTCCTTGGGTTAAGTCATATTCTTTGTCTCGAGTTACTCCTGTAACGGCAAAACGTTTGATAAAAGAAGTTCCTGCTTTCCCATCACGATAAAGCATATTGTAGATCGTTCTGGAATCTTTCTTTTTAAATACAGCAGCATGGATAATATTTTTACCAATAAACACTTTACTATCCACCTTTACAACTTGCATTTTACCTTCTTTAGTAAACACAATAATGTCATCGATATCCGAACAATCACAGACAAATTCATTTTTCTTTAAAGAAGTACCAATAAACCCTTCATCACGATTCACATAGAGCTTTTGATTGCGAACGACTACCTTTTTAGCGTCTACATCATCAAAAATTCGGATTTCTGATTTTCGTTCTTTATCCCCTCCGAAGGTTTTCTTTAAATGGGTGAAATAACGAATTGCATAATCAATAAGGTGGGCTAAGTTGTTTTTGACTTCAGTGATATCCCCCTCTAAAGCTTCAATTTTCTGTTGGGCTTTATCTAAATCAAATTTTGAAATTCTTTTAATTCGAATTTCTGTAAGTCGAACAATATCTTCTTCCACAACGGGTCTTTTTAAATGACCGATATGAGGCTTTAAACCTTTGTCTATATATGCAATCACCTCTTCCCAAGTGGAGGCCTCTTCTATGTCTCTATAGATTTTGTTTTCAATAAAGACTCGCTCCAAAGAGGCGTAATGCCATTGATTTTCAAGCTCTAACAATTGTACTTCAAGCTCAAGTTTTAAAAGTTGAACGGTGTGGTCTGTTGATATTTTCAACATCTCACTTACGCCCATAAAATGAGGTTTATTATCAATGATTAAACAACCTAAGGGTGAGATGGAAGTTTCACATGCAGTAAAGGCATACAATGCATCGATAGTCTTATCAGGCGAAATATCATTGGGTAAATGAACTAAAATCTCAACTTCTGAAGAGGTGTTGTCTTCGATTTTTTTAATCTTGATTTTCCCCTTTTCATTAGCCTTCAATATACTATCAATCAAGCTTGATGTATTGGTACTAAAGGGAATTTCATTGATGACTAAGGTGTTTTTATCTAACTGAGAGATTTTCGCACGAACACGAACTTTTCCCCCTCTTAGTCCGTCATTATAATTTTGAATATCAATAATTCCCCCGGTTTGAAAATCAGGATAGACCGCTACTTTTTTTCCTTTCAAATGTTGAATACTGGCTAGCAGTAATTCATTGAAGTTGTGAGGTAATATTTTTGTAGAGAGACCCACTGCGATTCCTTCGGCTCCTTGTGCTAGAAGTAATGGAAATTTAACGGGTAAGTGAATGGGTTCCTTTTTTCTACCATCATAAGACAACTGCCATTCAGTGACTTTGGGACTAAAGACAACTTCAAGTGCAAATTTGGACAAACGTGCTTCTATATATCGAGAGGCAGCAGCACTATCTCCAGTGAGGATATTTCCCCAGTTTCCTTGCATGTCAATGAGCAACTCTTTTTGCCCCACTTGAACCATGGCATCTGCAATACTGGCATCACCGTGAGGATGATACTGCATAGTATGCCCAACTATATTAGCAACTTTGTTATAGCGTCCATCGTCCAAATCCTTCATTGAGTGAAGAATACGTCGTTGAACTGGTTTCAAACCATCTTCTATTGCAGGGACAGCGCGTTCTAGGATTACATAAGAGGCGTAATCCAAGAACCAATCCTTGTACATACCAGTGACCTTGATCAACGAATCGTTGGAAGAGTCCCCGGGAATTGTTTGGTCAATGATTTCGTCCATAGATTTGCTAAAATACTATATCAACATAAGAATACAGGCGTTTTGGTCTTGAAGAAATTAACAAATTTTCGTTGAGAAATAAAATGTAGCACTAAGCTTAGTTTTTGTTTAAGTACCCGCTTCAACAAAGTCTAATTCCACTTTAAGGTTTTCAATGATGAATTTCTGGCGGTCGGGAGTATTTTTCCCCATGTAAAATTCAAGTAATTGTTCGGTAGTAATCGCTCTATCAATCATCACAGGATCTAAACGAATATCTTCTCCTATAAAAAACTTAAATTCATCTGGTGAAATCTCTCCCAATCCTTTAAAACGGGTGATTTCTGGTTTTCCACTTAATTTTTCAATAGACTCTCTTCGTTCCTGTTCGCTGTAGCAATAAAAAGTTTGTTTTTTATCCCGAACTCTAAACAAGGGAGTTTGCAAGATGTATAAATGGCCTTCTTTTATCAACTCGGGAAAGAATTGCAAGAAAAACGTAATCAAAAGCAATCGAATGTGCATTCCATCTACATCGGCATCGGTGGCAATTACTATATTATTATAACGAAGGTTTTCTAGACTGTCTTCAATATTTAAAGCCGCTTGCAATAAATTGAATTCTTCATTTTCATAAACAATTTTCTTGGACATCCCAAAGCTATTCAAAGGCTTCCCTCTAAGACTAAATACAGCTTGGGTATTGACATCACGAGATTTAGTAATGGATCCTGAAGCCGAGTCCCCTTCAGTGATGAATAATGTAGAATCTAAACGTCGGTCTTTTTTAAGATCAGGCAAATGTACTCGACAATCCCTTAATTTTTTATTATGCAAACTGGCCTTTTTAGCTCTTTCGCGGGCTAACTTCCTTATCCCTGATAAATCTTTGCGTTCGCGCTCAGCCTGGATGATTTTACTCTGAATAGCATCAGCAACATCAGTGTTCTTATGTAGGAAATTATCTAAATGTGTACTTAAGAAATCAACAATATAACTCCGTACAGAAGGCATTTTTTCTCCCATTTCTGTAGAACCCAACTTTGTTTTAGTTTGAGATTCAAAAACGGGTTCCATCACTTTAATACTAATTGCTGATATGATTGACTTTCTGATGTCAGAAGCATCATAGTTTTTGCCAAAATGATCTCTAATGGTTTTTACTAAACCCTCACGAAATGCGGCTTGATGTGTTCCTCCTTGGGTAGTATGTTGTCCATTGACAAAAGAATGGTATTCTTCGCTATATTGAGTTTTACTGTGGGTCAAAGCTACTTCTATATCTTCACCTTTTAAATGAACAATAGGATATGAAAGATCACTTTCATTAGTCTGATCATTCAATAAATCACGTAATCCATTTTCTGAAAAAAACTTATCTCCATTAAGATCTATGATCAATCCAGGATTGAGATACACATAATATTTAATCATGCGTTCCACGTACTCTAAACGGTATTTATAATTTTTGAATATGGTAACATCAGGAATAAAAACAACCTTGGTTCCTCTTCGTCTAGAACTTTCCTCTACGGAACCTTCAAGGCTCAATTCTCCTAACTCAAATGAAGCTGTTTTAGATTGTTTGTCTCTATTTGATTGAACAACAAAAGAAGAGGAAAGTGCATTTACGGCTTTCGTTCCTACACCATTAAGTCCAACAGATTTCTTAAAGGCTCTAGAGTCATATTTCCCTCCTGTATTCATTTTGGAAACAACATCTACTACTTTACCTAGAGGGATTCCTCTTCCGTAATCACGAACCGTAACCTGATTTTCTTTAATCGTGATTTCAATTGTCTTACCGGCACCCATGACAAATTCATCAATACAGTTGTCTAAAACTTCTTTTAACAAAATATAGATTCCGTCATCTGGGGAAGATCCATCCCCTAGTTTTCCAATGTACATTCCGGGACGCATACGAATATGCTCTTTCCAATCTAGGGAACGTATGTTATCTTCGGTATATGCTGTTTGATTTTCCATTGAATTGGTAGCTAATATAAGTATTGATCTGTGAACCTTATACCCATTAACAACTAAGAAATCAACAATTCTATATTTATTTTTGTTAAAAAGTTATTTTGCTACTCAAAGGACTTATTCAGTTAATTTTGGCTTAAATTTCTACCTATATTTAATCTTTAGAAAATTACTTTTTAAATAATTATGACAAAATCTACAATAGAAAACACAACGGGACCATTTGTCCATAGTGTATATTTTTGGTTAAAAAATCCTGAAAGTCACGAAGATAAGAATGCTTTTGAAACGGCCATCAAAAAGCTGATAAATACCAATCCTCAAGCAATTTCAAATCATTTAGGTTGTCCAGCAGCATCTGAAGAAAGGGAGGTTGTTGACAATTCCTTCAGTTATTTTTACATGATGATCTTCCCTGATTTAGAAGCTCAAAACGCATATCAAACTGACCCTACACATTTATTGTTTATTGAAGAAGCGGCTCATTTATGGAAACGAGTTCTTGTTTATGACTCTATAGCTAAAACGGAATAAAAGTTTATTTATCGACTAAAGCATTTTGTGCTTGTCGGAAGTTGTCTATGGCGACAAAGTAATCTGGATCTTCTAGCACATTGACTTCATAAATCTTTTCTGCACGCTTGATTAATTTAACGCAATCAGATGACAAATGCCTGAGGTGGATGTTTTTACCATTTTTGAGATAGCGTTCTGTCAATTTATTTACGCATTCGATTGCAGATTGATCTACAATTCGAGACTCTTTAAAATCAATAATAACTTCATCTGGATCATTTTTTACATCAAACTTACTATTGAATAGCTCTATACAACCAAAGAACAAGGGACCGTAGATTTCATAATGTTTTACACTATGTTCATCGACATATTTTCTCGCACGAATACGTTTGGCATTTTCCCATGCAAAAACTAAAGATGAAACAATAACTCCAGACAAAACAGCAATTGCAAGATCAAAGAATACAGTTATTACTGTAACTAAAATAATAACGATCATATCCGCATTTGGCACCTTGTTCCATACTTTGAAGGTACTCCAAGCAAAAGTGCCTAATACTACCATAAACATAACACCAACAAGAGCAGCGATGGGTACTTGTTCAATATAATTAGAACCAAACAATATGAAAAACAATAAAGCTAAGGCCGCAGTTATACCAGAAAGCCTCCCTCTACCGCCTGATTTTACATTGATAATACTTTGACCAATCATTGCGCAACCTCCCATTCCTCCAAAAAATCCGTTAAGAATATTTCCTGTTCCTTGAGCAATACATTCTCTATTTCCGCTCCCATGTGTATCTGTGAGCTCATCTATTAAATTTAAGGTCATTAAAGACTCAATTAAACCAATAGCTGCAAGAATAAATGCGTAAGGGGCAATAAAAAATAAAGTTTCTAATGAAAATGAAATCATTGGAATCTGAAAACTAGGCAATCCTGCTTTGATTCCCCCTCCCCCATTGGCAACTATAAATGACCTTACTGTTTCGGTTTCTAAATCTCCCAAAATAACAACCAGAGAAACTATAACGATACCTGTTAATGCTGCCGGCACCTTTTTAGTAAGCATAGGCAATAAAGCCATAATTAACATTGTAATAGCAACTAAGGCCAGCATTACAAGTAGTGCATTTCCTGCTAACCATTCTCCGTTCTTTTTAAACATTCCTAATTGAGAAATGAAAATAACAATGGCTAATCCATTAACAAATCCCATCATTACAGAGTGAGGAATCATTCGCACAAATTTTCCAAGTCGCAAAACTCCAGCAGAGACTTGAATCAATCCTGCTAACAACAAAGTGGCAAATAGGTATTGTAAACCTGCACTTTCCGTTCCTGCTAGATCATTCCCTTGGCTGACCAAACTTACCATAACTACTGCCATAGCGCCTGTAGCACCTGAAATCATTCCAGGGCGCCCCCCAAAAACTGCGGTAACAAAGCCCATCATAAAAGCACCATATAGCCCCACTATGGGTGAAATCCCTGCTACAAAAGCAAATGCAACAGCTTCAGGCACCAAAGCTAATGCAACTGTAATTCCAGATAAAAGATCATTTTTTATGCTTCCGCCATTGGAACGGTCTATAAGTTGAAAAGGTTTCAAAAGAGTATTGTTTTTAAATAAGGGGCAAAAATAGACTTATTTTAGACATTAGCCCTTGGAGATTGAATTGTATTTAGATTTCCTCTCGATTTGTTGCAGACTTTGCTATTAGAAAAATAGCCATCCAATAGGTTGTTAAGATTATTACACCTGAGAATGAAATTGGAGCATAAAATTTATTAAGCGCTATAAATGCATCAGAAAAAAGAAAAAGAGAAACCGCTAAACCCACTCTCTTGAACGTGATTTTAGTTGAATTTCTAGTAAATGCGATTCCTTGCCAACTCATGACAACAACAACTGTCATATAGACTGCTACTGGTAGAAATAGCTTTCCCAAATTAGGATAGATGAGACCATACAGAACACTGCCAAATACTGTTAATGGAATTCCTGTTTTATGAGGGAATTTCCAACCATTCTCTTTCACAAAAGCTGCAATAAACCACAAGTGACCAATTAAAAAGGAACCTAAACCAAACACGAAGAAGTCAGGGATTAATAAAAAAGTGTCTCCTCCCAAACAAAACAATAATCCAATAATAATTAGATTAGAATACACTTTAGCAGCAGTATCAAGATGCTTTAGCAAGAACAAAATAATTAGAGAAGTTGTAAGCGGTTTTAAGAAATAAAAAAGGAGGTTTATTTCAAAAAAGTCAGCAATAATTGCTAGTAAAGCTGAAATGAAAATAAAACTCTTAAATGCAGTCTGATTCATCCTTTCTTAATGTGTCTTTACACGTTAAATCTAAAGTGCATTACATCACCGTCTTTCACTATGTATTCTTTTCCTTCTACGCGCATTTTTCCAGCTTCTTTAACTTTCGTTTCAGATCCGTAGTGCTCATAATCACTATAACTAATCACTTCAGCACGAATGAAACCTTTTTCAAAGTCAGTATGAATCACTCCTGCAGCTTGAGGTGCTGTTGCACCAATAGGGATAGTCCATGCACGTACTTCTTTTTCTCCTGCAGTAAAGTAGGTTTGTTGGTTCAGAAGTGCATAAGCACTTCTGATCAGTTTTGCAGCACCAGCTTCTTCAAGGCCTAAATCTTCTAGAAATAATTGACGCTCCTCAAAGGTTTCCAATTCATTGATATCTGCCTCTACACTTACTGCAAGAATTAATAAGCCTGCTTTTTCATCTTTCACAAATTCTTTGACACGATCCACATGAGCATTTCCTGATTTAGCAGCGCTTTCATCTACATTACATACATAAAGTACGGGCTTGTCTGTAATTAACTGGAGGGGCTTTACAAAAACTTCTCGCTCCTCCTCTTTAATTTCAATACTTCGAATATTTTTAGAGGCTTCCAATTCTATTTTTAAGAAATCTAAAATCGCTTTTTCTTTAGCAGCCTCCTTATTTCCAGTACGAGCTGCACGGTTTACTTTTTCTAACTTTTTTTCAACGGTCTCTAAATCCTTTAACTGTAGCTCAATGTCAATTGTTTCTTTATCTCGAACCGGATCTACAGTGGCATCTACATGAATAATATTGTCGTTGTCAAAACAGCGTAGTACATGGAGGATAGCATCTGTCTCTCTAATATTCGCTAAAAACTGGTTTCCTAAGCCTTCTCCTTTACTTGCTCCTTTAACTAATCCTGCGATATCAACAATCTCTACGGTTGCAGGTAAAACACCTTCTGGATTTACTAAGCTTTCTAACTTTTCAAGACGTGCATCGGGAACGTTTACAATACCTATATTGGGCTCTATAGTACAAAAAGGAAAGTTTGCACTTTGTGCTTTTGCATTGGACAAACAATTAAAAAGAGTTGATTTTCCAACATTGGGTAAACCTACAATACCTGCTTTCATGAAATATATTTTCGGCAAAAATAAACTTTCTTTTGGCTTTTACATTTGCTTTCCTTAATTATGATAAAGAATATTTAACTCGATTTACAATGAAAGCAAAAAAATACTTAATGATTCATGCAGATGACGCTGGCTTGGCTTGGTCTGAAAATCTAGCAACTCAGCAAGGAATGTTAACGGGTAGCATTAACTCCACTAGCCTGATGGTTCCCTGTCCTTGGTTTTATGAAATGGCTCAATTTGCCGTTAAATATCCTTCCTTGGATTTCGGGATTCATCTTACCCTTACTGGAGAATGGAAAACCTATCCTTTTCGCCCCATCACCCCTGTGAATCAAATCCCTTCTTTGGTAGACAAAAACGGATATTTTCTGCCTAAAAGAGAATACATTCGTGACTATGCGGTTTTGGAGGAAGTACGCTTGGAACTTAAAAATCAAATTGAATTTGCGATTTCCTTGGGAATGAAACCGAGCCATTTGGATTCTCATATGTACACTTTGGGCGTGCGTCAAGACTTGTTAGATTTATACCAAGAATTAGGCGAAACCTATAAGCTTCCAATTATACTCAGTAAAACCTTAATTTCTTACACTGGAGAATCTTCAACAAAATTCAACCTCCCTCATGAAAAATGTTTTGAATCCTTGTTTATGGCCTCAATGAAGGAATTTGAAAAGGTTGGAAATACTGCATTTTATGACAATACATTAAGTAATTTACCTGATGGCCTTTCAATTATATTAATTCATCCTGCTTTGGAAAGTGAAGAGATGAATCAAATTACTATTGATCATCCAAATTTTGGAGCTAAGTGGCGTTCTCAAGATGCAGCCTACTTTAGTAGTGAGGCTTGTAAATTAAAACTAAAAGAAAATAATATTGAATTAATCAACTTTAAAAGCCCAATTATGCTCATTCTTCTGGGTGCATAAAGCGTTGTTTGCCTAAGAGTGTTTCTTCAGATTCAACATGATTGTCATCAGGAACACAACAATCAACCGGACAAACGGCAGCACATTGTGGCTCGTCATGAAATCCTTTGCATTCAGTACATTTATCGGGAACTATGTAGTAATATTCATCAGAAATCGGTTCTTGAAAGACAGCAGCATTAACTTCACTTCCATTAGTGAGCACAACCTGACCCTTTAGGGAGGTACCGTCTTGATATCTCCAATCTTCAGCTCCTTCATAAATTGCTGTATTTGGGCATTCTGGTTCACAAGCCCCACAATTTATACACTCATCTGTAATGATAATAGCCATAGTAATTTCTTTCCTTACATTTGCGCAAAAATAAGACCTTAAAAGTTCCTAAACAAGTAAATGAAAGCAAACTCAAAATACCTTGATGCCCTTATCAAACTTGGGATTCATTTGTCAAACTTTAATTATGAAAAAGAACACTATGCTTCCTTACAGGAAAAGGTAAAACTTGCTAAAATGAATAATGGTTGGTTTACTCAAGAATCCATTCAAGCTACTTTTTTAAATTGGGGAAAAGCGCTATGCGAGGAAAACATCAACCAATGGCTTGCTCCCTACAACTTCAAATCAATATCCTCACCTAAGACCATAGCATTAATTCTTGCAGGTAACATTCCACTGGTGGGATTTCATGATCTAATCTGTGTTTGGTTAAGCGGTCATTATGGATTAATCAAATGTGCATCCAAAGATCTTTACCTCCTGCCCTATATGACAGCATTTTTGGAGAATGAGGTCAATGAAAAGAAATTCATATTCACAGATAAAAAATTAGAAAATTTTGATGCGGTAATTGCAACAGGTTCTAATAATGCTGCGCGATATTTTGACTATTATTTCTCTGAATATCCGAACATCATTAGAAAAAATAGAAATGGAGTTGCTATCTTAGATGGTACAGAATCTGAGGAAGAATTAATTGGACTGGGAAATGATATGCTTCAATATTACGGTTTGGGGTGTCGTAATGTATCCAAACTCTATCTACCCAGAGGGTTTGATTTGAATTTGATTTTTGGAGGCCTCTATCGCTTTGCGGATGTAATCAACCATGCGAAATATGGGAATAATTATGATTATAACAAGGCAGTATGGTTGATGAGTGAATTTGATTTTTTGGAAAACGGTTTTTTTATGTTAAAAGAAGATGCCGGCTTTAGTGCCCCTATTTCGAGTGCTTATTACTCTTATTACGACACGATCCAAGAGGTAATGGAAGAAATTGAAAGTCAAAAAGAAGCCATTCAATGCATAACCTCCAAACTGGACATCGGAAACTCAATACCCTTGGGTGAAGCTCAGCAACCCAATTTATGGGACTATGCCGATGGATTAGATACACTTGAATTTTTAAACAACTTGTAGCTGTACATCCTTGCGTATGTTAACAACTCTAAAAAAAAATAAACAAGGATATGCCATGAATTAGTGTGGGAATCACAATATTTGCATTTTAAAAAAATCATATTCAAGGGAATCAAATTATAGAATTGATTTCATAAAACATTTTAAAACTCTTTGAATCTATGAAAGTTCATAATTTTAGTGCTGGACCCTCCATTCTTCCAAAAGAAGTAATGCATCAAGCTGCAGAAGCAGTTAAAGAACTTGATGGATCTGGATTGTCATTGATCGAAATTTCACATAGAAGTAAAGCCTTTATTGATATTATGAAAGAAGCTTGCGCTTTGGCTCTAGAGCTTACAGGCTTGAAAGATAAAGGATACAAAGCTATTTTTCTTCAAGGGGGAGCCAGTCAACAGTTTCTAATGGCCGCTTATAATTTACTTGAAAATAAAGCAGGTTACGTAAATACAGGTACTTGGTCTAACAAAGCTATTAAAGAAGCAAAACTTTTTGGAGAAGTTATAGAATTGGCAAGCTCTAAAGAGGAAAATTTCAATTATATACCAAAAGGATATTCTATCCCATCGGATCTTGATTATGTTCACCTCACAACCAACAACACTATTTTTGGGACACAATTAAAAGAGACTCCTACTACGGAGGTTCCTCTTGCTGCGGACATGAGTTCGGATATTTTTTCTCGAGAATTTGATTATTCAAAGTTTGATCTTTTCTACGCAGGTGCTCAAAAAAACATGGGTCCTGCAGGAGCAACACTTGTTTTGATCAAAGAAGATTTATTTGGAAAAGTTAGTAGAGCTATTCCTTCTATGTTAAATTATAAAACCCATGCGGATGCTGGGAGTATGTTTAATACTCCACCTGTTTTTGCTGTGTACACTTCAATGTTGAACATGCAATGGATCAAATCTCAAGGAGGTGTTAAAGCTTTAGGAGAAAAAAATATGGTAAAAGCCACACTGTTGTATGGAGAAATTGACCGAAACTCAAAATTTGTGGGCTTTGCAGCCAAAGAAGATCGTAGCGAAATGAATGCTACCTTTAATTTAGTTAATCCCAATGATGCTGAGGCGTTTGATGGACTCTGTCAAGCTGCAGGAATTAGTGGATTAAAAGGTCATCGTTCTGTAGGAGGATACAGAGCCTCTATGTACAATGCCATGCCAATAAATAGTGTAGAAATATTGGTTGACTGCATGCAAACGCTTGAAGAAAAATATTAAAAAAAAATAGATTATGAAAATTTTAGCCAACGATGGTATTTCTCAAAGTGCGATTGATGCTTTAACCGAAAACGGTTTTGAGGTAATTACTGTCAACGTAGCCCAAGAACAATTGGTAGAATATATCAATACAAATGATGTTAAAGCGCTTTTAGTTAGAAGTGCAACTACTGCCCGTAAAGAATTAATTAATGCTTGTCCCGGACTACAGTTGATTGGACGTGGTGGTGTGGGTATGGATAATATTGATGTTGATTATGCTAAGTCCAAAGGATTGCATGTAATTAACACACCTGCTTCTTCATCTGCATCTGTGGCCGAATTAGTTTTTGCTCACTTATATGGTGGTGTACGTTTTCTATATGACTCTAACCGAAGTATGCCTTTGGAAGGAGAAACCAATTTTAAAGGACTCAAAAAAGCCTATGCTAAAGGAGTGGAATTACGTGGTAAAACGTTAGGAATTATCGGATTTGGTCGTATTGGGCAAGAAGTTGCTAAAATAGGACTTGGCGTTGGAATGAATGTCATTGCTGCCGATACCTACACTGATGAAGCAACAGTAACGGTTTCCCTTTTTAATGGAGAATCTATTCCCGTTGTAATTAAAACACAATCCATGGAGGACGTTATAGCAAAAGCAGATTTTATAAGCTTACACGTTCCTGCGCAAAAAGACTATGTAATTGACGCAACTGCTTTCTCAAAAATGAAAAAAGGTGCTGCCATAGTTAATGCTGCACGTGGAGGAGTAATTGATGAAGTAGCTTTGGTGGAGGCATTAGATAGTGGACAACTCTCATTTGCAGCTCTAGACACCTTTGAAAACGAGCCTAAGCCTGAGATTAAATTACTCATGCATGACAAAATTTCTTTAACTCCGCATATTGGTGCTGCTACCTTAGAGGCACAAGATCGTATTGGGGAAGAACTTGCCTCGCAAATAAGTCGTCTCCTAAAATAACCGGGTTTGTATTTTGACCGTTTAAAAGTAAAATGGGGTATTGAATCCAATAAACAGTTGGTGATTATCTTTGTAGTCTTTGGGCTTACTGGATCATTAAGTGTTCGTCTGGCAAAACCAGCTTTAGATTTTTTTAATATTCAAATTGAAAATTTTAAACCTTTTTTTTGGGGTGATCTTTGGTATTGGATTCTTCGAATTCTAATTGTTTTTCCAGTATACCAACTATTACTAATTTTAATAGGGAGCCTTTTCTTTCAATTTAAGTTCTTTTGGAATTTTGAAAAAAAAATATTGAGTCGAATGGGTTTTAAACGGTTTTTTAAAGAAGATTAAATCTATCACTTTAGTAAAAAAAATAGCTCGAATTTGCAAAAAGCAATTACTCGAGCTGTTTTTTTTGTAGTTTAAATTAGTGTTTTACGATAGTCTAAAACTAATCAATTTCAAAAATTCATTTCGAGTGTCAGTATCTTTAAATGCTCCTCTAAATCCAGAAGTGGTGGTCATAGAATTCTGTTTTTGAACCCCCCGCATCATCATGCACATGTGCGAAGCCTCTATCACAACCGCTACTCCCTTGGGTTGTAAGGTGTTATTGATACAGTCTAAAATCTGTTCTGTTAAACGCTCTTGAACTTGCAGTCTGCGAGCAAAAACATCAACTACTCTAGGAATTTTACTAAGCCCTACAATATGACCATTGGGTATATAAGCGATATGTGCTTTTCCAAAGAAAGGTAACATATGGTGTTCACACAAGGAATACAATTCAATTTCTTTCACAATGACCATTTCATCATAACTCTCCTCAAACATCGCACTCTGAAGGATTTGCTTTGGATCTTGTTCATAGCCTTCTGTCAAAAACTTTATGGCTTTTGCTGCACGTTCTGGAGTTTTTAATAAGCCTTCACGTTCTTTATTCTCTCCTAAGAGTTGAAGAATATCTTCGTAGTTCGTTTTGATTTGTTCAGTAACCGGAAAGCTTTCAAGGTTAAAGTTATCATTCATTTGTTGTCGTGATATAATTAGTAAAATAGTTTTTTAATTTCTCGATTTTGGGATCAATAATATAGGTACAATAAGGTTGAGTCTTGTTCAAATTGTAGTAGGATACATGATCTTCTTCTGCTTTATAAAAGGGAGTTGCCATTTTAACTTCAGTAACAATAGGAGAATCAAAAACACCTTCAATTTCAAGTTGTTTAATTATAGTTTCTGCAATATTTTTTTGATCAATTTCAGTGAAATAAATTCCTGAACGGTATTGAGTCCCTAAATCATTCCCCTGTCTATTTAGCGTAGTAGGATCATGGGTATTAAAGAAAATCAACAGCAGCTCCTCTAAACGAATCACCTTATCGTCATATTGAATGGATATGGCTTCTGTATGTCGAGTTCTTCCCGTGCAAACCTCTCGATAAGCAGGATTTTTAATCGTACCATCAATATATCCCGGTACAACCTCAGACACTCCAATAACTCGTTGAAAAACAGCTTCAGTACACCAAAAGCAGCCCCCAGCTAAAAATATAGTTTTGATCAATTTTTTCAATAACTTGTTAAACAAAGATACAAAGTGATAGATGATTCAAACAAGTTTTGTCTGAAAAAAGGGGGTAAAACTTAATTAATTGCAAAATCTATTAAACAAATGCTTCATAATTCAAATCTAATTCTTGAGGAAAGACAAAAAAGAAGTAATTTAGAGTTGTCTATGGAACATTTACTAACGGTCAAACATATTTCAAAAAATTATGGTGAATTAAACGTTTTAACCGATGTAAGTTTATCGGTGGATACAAATGAAATCATCACCATCGTAGGTCCTTCAGGTGCAGGAAAAACAACTCTTTTGCACATCTTAGGAACCTTAGACCGACCCAATAAAAATTCTCAAACTAAGGTTACAATCAATGAAACAGATACAACTCAACTCTCAGATAAAAACTTAGCTCAATTTAGGAATCAAAATATGGGATTCATTTTTCAATTTCATGAATTACTTCCTGAATTTACTGCATTGGAAAATGTATGTATTCCTTGTTGGCTAGGGGGGTCTTTTTCAAAGGAATCGCAAGATAAAGCACTAAAACTATTAAAGCGATTGGGTATTGCAGATCGTGCTTCTCATAAACCTGGTGCCTTGTCTGGTGGAGAACAGCAACGTGTAGCCGTAGCAAGAGCGCTTATTAATAATCCGAAAATTATTTTTGCAGATGAACCTAGTGGAAACCTAGATTCTGAAAATGCAGATCGTTTACATGATCTATTTTTTGAATTAAGAGACGAACTAGGCTGTAGTTTTGTCATAGTTACGCATAATAAAGATCTTGCGAAACGAGCCGACAGAACGATAAGTCTAAAAGATGGGAGAATTGAAGCGTGAATAAAAAAGAATTAAAATCCTTTTTGGATGATAAGGCAAGAGCTTTTGAATATCCTCAGTTTTTAAAGCAAGATCCCATCCAAATTCCACATCGCTTTAATAAAAAAGAAGACATTGAAATTGCAGGATTTTTAATAGCTACTATTGCTTGGGGAAATCGTGTAAGTATAATTAAAAGTGGAAATTGCATGATGGATTTAATGGATAATGATCCTCACCACTTTGTAATGGAACATAATGAAGCTGATTTAAAGCCCCTAAAAAAGTTTGTTCACAGAACCTTTAATGGAATTGATTTTATTTATTTTATAAAAGCGTTACGAAACATTTACAGTTTTCATAAAGGATTAGAAGCTGTCTTTTATCAAAAGGGCAACACTGCTACTATGTACGAAAACATTCATTTATTTAAAAAAACATTTTTCGAATTGGAACATGAAAAACGAACAGAAAAGCATGTCTCAGACCCTCTCAATGGATCAGCCGCCAAAAGACTAAACATGTACCTACGCTGGATGGTTCGTCCAGCAACTATGGGAGTAGATTTTGGGATTTGGAAGCAACTATCAACCGCTCAACTCTCCTGCCCTCTTGATGTTCATAGTGGAAACGTAGCACGAAGTTTGGGGATATTAAAACGAAAACAAAATGATCAAAAAGCACTGATAGAGTTGGATACCGCTTTGCGAAAATTTGATCCATTAGACCCCGTAAAATACGATTTTGCTCTATTCGGCTTGGGTGTTTATGAAGGCTTCAAATAGATTTCATTCATTTTTTTTATATTGTTAATTTGATTACAACTCTTCAACTTAAATGTTTAAAAAAATTCTAACTCAAACAGGTCCAGGGCCTTTAATTGCCGCTGCTTTCATCGGTCCAGGCACCATTACTCTATGTACCCTTGTTGGTGCACAATATGGATTGGAATTAATTTGGGCCATCTTGGTGGCTATAATTGCAGCTATAGTACTTCAAGGTATGGCTGTTCGATTAGGAATCATTGGTCAGAAGAGTATCACGCAAGCCATCGAAGAGGAAATCAAAACTCCATGGCTAAAAACTGGCTTACTTGTTTTAATATTTTTAGCCATTATGATTGGTAATACAGCATATGAAGCTGGAAATATTAGTGGATCTGTCTTAGGCCTAGAAACTTTATTTGGAAAAAAATCACTAAATGCATTGGGTTTCAAAATAAATTTATTCTCCATGGGAATTGGGGTGATTTCTGCGAGTTTACTATGGATAGGAAAATACAAAATCATAGAGCGAAGTTTGATAGTATTGGTGATTCTAATGAGCATTTCATTTTTAATCACTGCTATTGCAACCGGCCCTCCCATCATTGAAATTCTTAAAGGTCTTTTTAGTTTCTCCACTCCTCAGGGAAGTATTCTCAGTATCATTGGTTTGGTTGGAACAACAATTGTTCCTTATAACCTGTTTCTTCATGCAGAATTGGTTAAAGAAAAATGGTCCAACACATCAGACCTTCCATATGCAATGAAAGATATGGTCATCGCACTTGTTTTGGGTGGAGTTATTTCAATGAGTGTGATCATTGCAGCGGCCTCCACTAAAGTTTTACATTTAGAAAGTGCCGCAGATCTTGCGATTGGTTTAAAGCCTTTATTTGGCTCTTTTGCAAAATATTTTCTCTCCTTTGGACTTTTTGCAGCAGGGATAACGAGTACAATCACTGCACCACTTGCAGCCGCATACGTAGTTTGTGGATGTATGGGATGGAAAGCTGAGTTAAAAAGCTCAAAATTTAAACGTGTATGGGGAATCGTTATTCTTTTTGGAGTTATATTTTCGGCTACAGGACTGAAGTTGATTTTTATTATACAATTTGCGCAAATCACCAATGGAATATTACTTCCTATTATTGCTGGAATTTTACTTTGGATCATGAATAATGGCTCTCTATTAGGTACGTCTAGAAACACATTACGTCAAAATATTTTAGGTGTTTTAATTGTTCTTATTTCTGTGTTCCTTAGCTTACGTAGTTTATGGTCAGTGTATCAAAGTTTTTAAGATGTATAAAGAAGTGTACAATATTAACGCAGATTTAGGCGAAGGATATGGAATAGAAAAAGCCATAATGCCTTATTTAAATTCTTGCAATATCGCATGTGGTGGCCATAGTGGCGATTTGGATTCAATTAAAGAAGTTGTTGCGCTTGCAAAACAATATCATGTAAATATTGGTGCACATCCTTCTTATCCTGACAAAGAAAATTTTGGCAGAAAAACCATGGAATTGAGTAAAGATGAACTATCACAAAGCATACGGGATCAAATTCATCTACTCCTCTCTGTAGTCCAGAAAAGTGACTTGCATCATATCAAACCTCATGGAGCATTATATCATCGCTGTTCAAATGATAAAGAATTTGCAACAATCTTACTTGAAATAATGCATGACCTTTGCCCTCAAGCAAAAGTTTTTACATTACCCAACAGTCAAATGGACAAAATCGCGAAAGAATACGGAATAAAAGTATGGCGTGAAGCTTTCCTAGACAGAGCATATCAAAAAAATGGACAACTCCTGCCTCGATCTCATGGAAACGCTATATTAAAAGACATCAACTCCATATACTATCAGTTTTATTCTTTGGTAAGGAATCAGAAAGTAAAGGCAATAGACAACTCCTTGATCGGGTTACAATCAGACACCTTATGTATTCATGGAGATCACCCTAATGCCGTAGAGAATTTAAAAACCATCCTCAATTTTTTTGAATTAAAAAAAGAACCTCTTGAATAACAAATTACCATTTACTTTCTTTCGTATGCATCCTAAGGTAATTCTTTTGGAATGGGAACAAGACCCTAGTACTGAGACACTGAAAGAGCTGACCCATTTTAAGGCAAATATTTTAAAATATTCTATGGGAGTTTCACAAATTACTCTAGGATACTGTTCGCTTTTAGTTCAATGGAAAGAAGATATTATAAATTATAGTGATGCTAAAAAGAACCTTATAGCATTATATAGCAATCTAAGCATTAATTCAACTCCAGCAAAAACAAAGCATTGGACTTTACCCGTATGTTATGAGGGAGAATTCGCCTTAGACCTAGCACATTTATCATCCGAATTAAAATTAAGCAAAGACACTATCATCGAATTGCACAGTAAAACGATCTATACTGTTTACTTTATTGGGTTTTTACCAGGTTTTCTTTATTTAGATGGACTTGATTCTAAATTGTTTTTTCCTAGAAAGAAAAATCCACGATTAGTCATTCCTAAAGGTGCAGTTGCGATCGGCGGAAAACAAACTGGAATTTATCCAAATGAAAGTCCTGGGGGTTGGCACATTATTGGAAATACTCCTATTTCATTATTCAACACTAAAAACGAAACGCCCTGTTTTGCCAAATCGGGAGATACGCTCTCTTTTTATGCTGTTGATGAAGCAGAATATCAAAAAATACAGTGTGTTAACAATCCTAAGGCCTATTTAACTAAAGTCAAATGATAGAGATTCTTAAGCAAGGGTGGCATACTACAATTCAAGATTTAGGCCGTTTAGGTTCTCAGTCTTTTGGAGTCCCTATTTCCGGAGCAATGGACTTGAATGCTTTTCAATGGGCAAACAAATTATTGAACAACAACTCTAGTGCTGCTTGCCTAGAAATGACTAGTAAAGGTCCTGAATTAAAATTTCATGAACCTAGCTTTATTGCTTTTACTGGCGCCATAATGCAAGCTTTTCTCAATTCAAAACCAGTAAAAATGTATAAACCTATTGAAGTGAAGAAAGGAGATGTTTTAAAATTTTCGTCTGTGACTTTAGGATGCAGAACCTACATGGCAATACTTGGTGGATTTCAGTCCGAAAAAGTATTGGGATGCAGGAGTCAATATAAAGGAGTAACCCTAGAGGATCGTATTGTAAAAGAAAATTTACTTCTTTTTAATAGGAATGCATTTACTCAAAAAGGTGCTAGAGTAAAAACAAAAACTACTGATTATAAAGATGTGAATTTAAAAGTTTATCAAGGACCAGAATATCATCTTTTGAATTCTCATTCTCAAAATGAATTTAAAACAAAACAGTTTACTATAAGTCCAAGTAATAATAGAATGGGGTATCGTCTAAACGAAAAAATATTGCAACAACTTCCTGAAATTTGGACTGCACCCACCCTTCCAGGTACAGTACAGCTCACTCCAGATGGGACTTTAATTATCCTAATGCGAGATGCACAAGTTACTGGTGGATATTCAAGGATTCTTCAATTAAGTGACAATGCTCTAAATTTATTAGCTCAAAAATCCACCAAGGATGTTATTAAGTTTGAGCTAATAACACTTTAAGAGTAAGTCTTTCATTAAGGGACTCTCTTTATACAAAATTCTTTCTTATTTTTGTTTGGATTTACAGCAAATGAAGATACTTCTTAAAAATGCTACTCTGCTTCACGAAAAGAGTCCTTTTCACAACCAAAAAAAGGACATTTTAATAGTTGAAGGGATACTTACTCAAATTGAGGATTCTATTGAAATTAATGTTGATAAAGTCGTTGACTTGAAAAACCTGCATGTCTCATCTGGTTGGTTTGATCCAAATATCTCTTTTGGTGAACCAGGTTTTGAAGAACGTGAGACTCTGGAAAACGGATTGCAAACAGCAGCAAAAAGTGGATTCACACATATTGTTTTAAACCCTGACACAGATCCAATAATAGATAGTCATGCTGATGTAAGTCACCTAAAAAAGAGTGCTTCTCATTACACGACAGCATTACACATAAGTAGTGTGCTTTCTCATGGAGGTGAAGGGAAACAAATGGCATCACTCTATGACCTTCAAAAAGCTGGTGCAGTAGTCTTTGGGGATTATAAAAAAGCGTATGTCAATCCTAATTTATTGCGAATTGCTTTAGATTATTCTCAGAGTTTTGATGGATTAATTCAAGCTTACCCTATGGATGATTCCCTTGGTAATAAGGGACATATGAATGAAGGATTAATAAGTACTAATCTGGGTTTAAAAGGAATTCCTAATGTTGCAGAGACGGCCACATTAGCACGAGATTTACAATTACTTGAATACACTAAAGGAAAAATGCATATCCCATTTATTTCTTGTGCTACGAGTGTTGAATTAATTAGAGCCGCAAAAAAGAAAGGCTTAAACCTAAGTTGTGGTGTTGGAATTCCACATTTGATTTATACAGAAGAGAATTTATTGGAGTTCAATTCCGATTTCAAAATAGTTCCACCATTAAGAACCTCTATTGACCAACGTGCATTAAGAGAAGGGCTACTTGATGGAACTATCGATATGGTGAGTAGTATGCACCAACCTGTGAATCCTGAACTCAAAAACTTAGAATTCGTCAATGCACAGGATGGTAGCATTGGACTAGAAGCGGCCTTTGTAGTGTTGCAAAATTATTTTCCTTTAGAAAAGGTTATTTCTTTTTTGACTCGGGGAAAAGCACGATTTAACATTGTTAATACCCCATTCGAATTGGGTTCAAAAGTAGACTTCAGTCTCTTTAATCCTGGTGGTTTTTCCGAGTTTTCAAAAGAGCATATTCATTCAACCTCCAAAAACTGCATGTATATAGGAACTTCTATAAAAGGAAGCGTTTACGGATGTATTCGTGGTTCACATTTTCAATTGAATTCTTAAAAAAAATTATGCTAGACTACCAAATTCGATCTGCTCAAGGAAAAGCAGAAAAAAATCCTACAATTATTTTAATTCATGGATATGGAAGTAATGCCGAAGATCTTTTTTCATTTGCACCTTACTTACCAAAATCACATACAATAATTGCACTTCAAGCACCCCTTTCTATGGGTTACAGAAGTTATGCCTGGTACCCATTGGGAATGAATCAAACAGGTACTGTAACTTCAGATGTAGATCAGGCTTGGAAGGTAGTTGATCTCTTGCTTGAAAATATTGAAGCCCTATCAGAAGAGCATGCATTAGATCCAGACGATATTAGTTTGTTTGGATTTAGTCAAGGGGCCATTTTGAGTTGGGCTCTAGCCTTTAAATATCCAGAAAAAGTTAGACGTATTATTGCGCTAAGTGGTTTAATTCACGAAAGTGTGCCCATGGAGAAGAAACCGGAATTTCTAGCTTATGCAGCTCATGGAATAGAAGATACAGTCATCAGAATTGATCAGGCAAGAGAATATATACTTCCCTTAAGTCAGAAATATGAGGAAATTGAATATCACGAATTCAATGATGGTCATACGGTTTCTCATGAAAACTTTACCGCTTTGATGGAATGGATTATCAAAACAAATTTATGATGGACTTAAAAAGTGCGTAATATTTTTAAACTGAATGAAATTGTCTGACTTTACAATGTATTCAAGCAAAGCTTGCCCTTCCATTTCATTACTTTTAAAGCCTATCAAGATCCATTGTTGATTTATAACTTTTATTTGGTCAATAAGGAATACGCCTTTTTTAGAGACTTCAGGAATTATTTTTTCCAATCCCCCGTTTGTATTCAACACCCTTATTGTATTCTTAAGTTGCTTCTCCAGATCTAGCAAATTATCATCAGTTTGGCCTTCCATCTTGTTGGATTCTTTAACTAATGAAAAATAAGCATTAGTCGCTCTGTATTCATTTAAGACTTTAATAGAATCCTTTAATTTGATATAAGTCTGGTTTTGCTTTTGAATCAAATCATCTTGATAATTCAACACCTTATTTGTGTTGAATATTTGAAAAAATAGTATGATACAAACAAAGAGAAAGAGGTAAAAAACAATTTTAAATTTCATAAACTGGTTATTCAGAAGTTATGGTTAAAGTATCATAGGCTAAAAAAATATTTGATGGAAGCACTTTACTTACCTCATCGTGAAAGCCCATTAGATGGCTTATATGGGTTAGGTAGCAGCGTTTAGGTGCAATCTTTTGAATCATAGTAATTGCTTCTTCTAAATTGAGGTGACTGGGATGAGATTCAATTCGAAGTGCACTTAAAATCAAAACATCTAAATCCTTCAGTTTTATAAGTTCAGATTCAAAAATTGTTTTGACATCTGTCAAATAGGCGAAATTATCAATACGATATCCTAGTACGGGCAATTGATTATGCAAAACTTCGATAGGGGTTATTATTTTTGAGTTAAATGTAAATGGTGCCTTGATTTCGTTAATTGAAACAGAGGGAGCACCAGGATACTTATTTTTATTTGAAAACACATAGTCAAAACGTTTAGCAAGATTATCTAAAACGCGTTTACTCGCATATACTGGAATATCTCCTTGTTTGAAGAAAAAGGGCCGGATATCATCAATTCCAGCAGTGTGATCTGCATGTTCATGTGTAAACAATATGGCGTCTAAAGTTTTACAATTGACCCTCAACATTTGTTGCCTGAAATCAGGACCACAATCAACTACTAAATTCAAATCATTCCATTGAATCAAAATGGACACTCGTAAACGTTTATCTTTAGGATTTGAACTTAGACAAACAGGGTGTTTACTCCCAATTACTGGAATCCCCTGAGAGGTACCTGTTCCTAAAAAATGAATTTTGAGCATAGTGAAAACAAAGGTAGATATTTGCTTTTATATAGAGAGGAACTTTGTATTTTTGAAGGAATGAATTCTATATCTTATGTCTGAAATATTAGGCGACACTGGTTTTGACAATAAACCTTCGATTGAAGCCAAAGCACTTCGAATCAATTTAAACAAATACATTTACGGAACCTTTGCAGAAATAGGTGCGGGACAAGAGGTTGCTCGACATTTTTTTAGAGTAGGTGGTGCTTCAGGAACCATTGCTAAGACCATTAGTGCCTATGATAAAAACTTTAGCGACACCATTTATGGTGAAGAAGAAGACAGCCGATATGTAACAGAGACACGTCTGGACAAAATGCTTACGCATGAAATGCGATTGCTTAAGAATAGAATCCCTAAAGAAGACCATCCCAACAAGATGTTTTTCACCTTTGCAGATACAGTGACAACTATTGATTTTGCTAAAAAATTTATGGGTCATGGTTGGATGGGAATTCGTTTTCAAACTTCTCCAGAAGAACCTTATAATGAAATAACTTTACACATTCGTTTTCACCAAAGCGAAGCCCGTTTGCAACAAGAAGCATTAGGTTTTATGGGTGTTAATTTAGTTTATGGTGCTTTTTACAAGAGTCATAATCCAAAAAAGTTATTGCGTTATCTCTATGATCATATAGATCATGATGCAATTGAAATTGATACCATAAACTTTTCAGGACCAAAATTCAAAAATGTAGACAATCGTTTAATGAGTTTGCAGCTTATAAAGAACGGGATGACAGATGCAGTAATGTTTGATCCTAACGGAAATAATATTCTTCCAGCTCGTATTCTTTACAAGAAAAATATTTTAGCCCTGAGAGGTAGTTTTCGTCCTGTAACCAAGGTTAATATTGACATGTTTGATAAATCCTTTGATATTTTTTCGAAAGAAGTAAATGTGAATGCTGATAAAACTGAAGTGATTTTTGAAATTACACTTTCAAACCTAAGAGCAGAAGGTGAAATTGATGAAAATGATTTTATGGATCGTGCAAAGTTACTGTGTTCACTTGGGCACACAGTAATGATCTCCAATTTCAAGGAATACTATCGTTTAGTTGACTATTTCTCTAAATACACCAAAAAACAAGTCGGTTTGGCCATGGGAGTCAATAATTTTGTGGAAATCTTTGATGAACAGTACTATCAAGACCTAAGTGGTGGAATTCTTGAAGCTTTTGGGAAAATGTTTTACAACAATCTTAAGGTATACCTTTACCCGATGCGGGATGAGAAATCAGAAAAAATTGTTACCAGTAACAACCTGAAATTACACCCACGCATGAAAGACTTCTATAAATTCTTTAAATACAATGACAAAATCATTGATATTTTTGATTTTGACGAGAGCCATCTTTCCATTTTTTCTAGAGAAATATTAAGAATGATTAAAAACAAAGAAGAAGGTTGGGAAAATGAGCTGCCCAATGGGATAGCAGAAATGATTCGTGCCGAAAAAATGTTTGGTTTTAAGGAATAATTTATTCCTCTAAAATCTGAGAAGCGTGTTCTTTGGTTTTTACCTTATCTATTACACGTTCTACAATTCCATTTTCATCAAGAATAAATGTCATTCTGTGTATTCCGTCGTATTCCTTACCCATGAATTTTTTGGGACCCCACACTCCAAAAGCATCGATTATTGCTTTTTCAGTATCGGCTAAAAGAGGAAAAGGGAAATCAAATTTGTCCACAAAGGCTTTTTGTTTTTTTTCTGTATCGGCACTTACTCCCAATAATACATAGCCTGCATCTTTCAACTCTTTGAAGTGATCCCTTAAATCACAAGCCTCTGTCGTGCATCCTGGTGTACTGGCTTTAGGATAAAAAAAGACAACAACCTTTGATCCTTGATATTGCTCTAAAGTATGTGGATTGCCTAAATGGTCGTTTACAGTAAAGGAAGAAACTTTTTCTCCTACTTTTAATGGTTTCATAATCATAGTGTTTTAGTATTTTCGAATATAAAAAGAATTGATGACAAAAAAAGAAAAAGTTGCCTTTGCTATTGAAACTCTAGAGTCACTATATCCCAGGATACCAATTCCTTTGGACCACACAGATCCTTACACTTTATTAATTGCTGTTTTACTCTCTGCACAAAGCACTGATGTTCGTGTCAATAAGATTACTCCCCTTTTATTTGAAAAGGCTTCTACTCCAGCCGAAATGATAAAATTGAGTATTGAGAAGATTAGAAGTATTATTAGACCTGTAGGTTTATCTCCCATGAAATCAAAAGGAATTTATGAATTGTCTCATATACTACTTGACAAGTATGAAGGACAAGTTCCTCAAGACTTGGAAGCTTTAGAAGCACTTCCATCTGTAGGCCATAAAACCGCTAGTGTTGTTATGGCTCAAGCCTTTGGGGTCCCCTCTTTTCCAGTTGACACTCACATTCATCGTTTGATGTACCGATGGGGATTTACCAATGGGAAAAATGTAGTTCAAACAGAAAAGGATGCTAAACGTTTGTTTCCAATGGAAAAATGGAATGATTTACATTTGCAAATTATTTGGTATGGAAGAGAATATTCTCCAGCAAGAGGTTGGAAAATTGAAAAGGATATAATTACAAAAACAATAGGGAGACAGTCGGTATTGAAAAAGCTGAAAAACTAATTTTTCAATATGTCCAATGCTTTATTTTGTTCTTTATCTTTAGAATAGGACTCAGAAAATGCTAATATACGCTTAATGACAATTTCGCGGGGACGGGTAATAACTGAATGAGAGGCTTTTGCTTTCGGGTAGTTTTTTTCCATAAAATACGTTATATACTAATAACGTATTAAACAGTTAGAAATTGTGTTTATTCTAAAACAATTTCGTTTTCTTCCACTAATTTTCTGAGATTTATAATGGCATATCGCATTCTTCCCAAGGCAGTATTAATACTCACATTTGTATTTTCTGCAATTTCTTTAAAACTCATGTCTCTATAAAGGCGCATCATAAGGACCTCTTTTTGATCCTCAGGAAGTTCTTGCACAAGCTTTTGTATATCTTTTACAATTTGATCTTGATATAGCGTTGCTTCAATATTTGGAGAATTATCGGATATAAATTTAAACACATCATATTCATCCGTGTTTTCGATGGTAGGAATTCGATTGTTTTTTCTAAAAAAATCAATCACTAAGTTATGGGCAATTCTCATTACCCAAGGCAAAAACTTTCCCTCTTCATTGTACACGCCATTCTTAAGCGTTTTAATCACTTTAATAAAGGTGTCTTGAAAAATATCCTCAGCGGTATCTCGGTCTAAAACTTTAGATTTAATGAAATTAAAAATTCGAAGTTTGTGACGATTAATTAATTGTTCTAATGCAAGTTCCGAACCTGAAATATATTCATTTACTAAAAAGGCGTCGGTAGGTTGTGAATGAGTATTAGTTTCCATAAAAAATTACTTTAGGCAAGAATGCCGTTAAAAATCCGTGATGTTTTAAAGTAATTTTTTCGCTATAGGCTAACTAATTTTAAACAAATATACACTTTTTTTTAAAGTTATTAACAAGTTAGCCCCTTTTATTACTCCATTTTGAAGTATGAGAAGCGATTTAAAATTGTAAATTTGGCGCCATTATAAAGGCTATGAAAAATATTTTGGATTACAATCCGAAAAAACACATTATCATTAAAGGGGCTCATCTTCACAATCTCAAACATGTTGATTTGGCCATTCAACGGAACAAATTGACCGTGATCACTGGACTTTCAGGATCAGGAAAATCTTCCCTTGCCTTTGATACACTTTACGCTGAGGGGCAGAGACGTTATGTGGAAAGCCTTTCCTCCTATGCACGACAATTCATGGGGCGACTCAACAAACCCAAAGTAGATTTTATAAAAGGATTGGCTCCTGCGATTGCAGTAGAACAGAAAGTGAACACCTCTAACCCACGATCAACGGTGGGGACTAAAACAGAAATTTATGATTACCTAAAGCTACTTTTTGCTAGAATTGGTAAAACCTATTCTCCAATTTCAAATCAAGAAGTTAAAAAAGACAATGTTGAAAATGTGATACACCACATTAAGTCATTCAAGGAAGGAGAAAAACTGCTATTACTCGCTCCTATAGTTGCAGAACCTAATCGTACACTTGAGGATAAAGTGAAAATTTTCATTCAACAAGGTTTTGCAAGGATTTTTCATAAAGAAGAAACCCTTAACATTGATAGTCTAAAACAAATTCCAAGAAAAGGATTTGATTTAGTAATTGATCGATTGATTGTAAAGCATGAAGAAGACTTTTACAATAGAGTGGCAGATGCCATAGAAATGGCATTCTATGAAGGCAAAGGAAATTGTTCTTTGTATATTCTAAAGGAAAAAAAGCGTTTTGAATTTTCAAATAAATTTGATTTGGATGGAATGAGTTTTTCTATTCCCAATGTTCATCTATTTAGCTTTAATAATCCCTTAGGCGCCTGTCCAACATGTGAAGGATTTGGAGATATAATTGGAATTGATCCAGAATTAGTAGTGCCAGATACCAGTCTCTCTATTTATGATAATGCAATAGTACCCTGGAAGGGAACTGGGATGCGAAAGTTTTATAACGACTTAGTTAATAATGCTTATCGTTTTGATTTCCCAATACACAAGTCCTATTTTGAACTGAGTCAGTCACAAAAAGATCTCATATGGAAAGGAAATTCCTATTTTAAAGGAATTGATAATTTCTTTAAAAAAATTGAGGCAAAAAACTACAAGATTCAAAACCGAGTGTTGCTTTCTCGCTATCGTGGAAAGACAAAATGCACTTCTTGTAAAGGCTCTCGCCTTAAAAAGGAAGTCACTTATGTGAAAATTGGTGGTAAGAGCTTACCTGATTTGCTTCAGATTTCGATTGCTAATCTTACTCTCTTTTTTAAAGATTTAAAGCTTAACAAACATGATCAAGAAATTGCGAGTCGTTTACTCAAAGAAATAAATAGTAGACTAGAATTTGTTCAAGAAGTAGGCCTAGGGTATTTAAGTCTAAATAGACGGTCTAATTCTCTTTCTGGTGGAGAGTCACAACGTATTCAATTGGCAACTTCTCTTGGTAGTAGTCTTGTAGGCTCTATGTATATATTAGATGAGCCATCCATTGGTCTTCACAGCAGAGATAATGAAAAACTAATTGAGGTATTGAAAACCTTGCGAGATCTTGGAAATACCGTCATCGTGGTGGAACATGATGAAGAAATTATGCATGCTGCAGACGAAGTAGTTGATATTGGTCCCGAGGCAGGTAGTTTTGGTGGAGAATTGGTTGCACAGGGTACGTTTAATCATATTTTAAAAAGTAAAGGATTAACTGCTGCCTATCTAAATGGAAGTAAGAAAATAGAAGTCCCCAAAAAGAGAAAAAAATCAGCTTACAAAATTCAACTTGAAGGGTGTAGAGAACACAACCTCAAGAATATTGATATAGAAATACCATTGGGATGCATGACTGTGGTCAGTGGTGTATCAGGGAGTGGAAAAACTAGTCTAGTTAAACGAATCCTCTACCCTGCTCTTTTGCGTAATTTTGATATCTACTCAGAAAAACCAGGATCATATTCAGAATTAAAAGGGGATTTACATACACTTAAAAGTGTTGAATTTATTGATCAAAATCCAATTGGAAGATCTTCACGTTCTAACCCAGTGACATACATCAAAGCCTATGATGAGATTAGAGCATTATTTTCCAATTTAAAACTTTCAAAATTACGAAATTATCAACCAAAGCATTTCTCTTTTAATGTAGATGGTGGCCGCTGTGACAGCTGTAAAGGAGAAGGAACGATTACTATTGAAATGCAATTCATGGCCGATGTGGTACTTGAATGCGAACATTGTAAAGGAAAGCGTTTCAAAAAAGAAATTCAAGAAGTGAAATTTCATGAAATATCCATTGACCAGTTACTTAACATGACGGTTGATGATGCCATTACTTTTTTCAAAAAACACGAATCTAAAAGGATCATTCAAAAATTACAACCTTTACAAGATGTTGGTTTAGGGTATGTTACTCTGGGGCAATCTTCTGCTACGCTCTCTGGTGGAGAAGCACAACGGATTAAACTTGCCTCATTTATTAGCCAAGGGACAAGTAAGGAAAAGGTACTCTTTATTTTTGACGAACCTACTACCGGTTTACATTTTCATGACATCCAAAAACTTCTTACTTCGTTTGAGGCCCTTATTCAAAATGGACATAGCATTGTAGTGGTAGAGCATAATCTGGATCTCATCAAATGCGCAGACCATCTCATAGATTTAGGCCCTGAGGCTGGTGATGAAGGAGGATATTTAGTTGGACAAGGAACACCTAAAGAGATTGTGAAAATAAAAAAATCTCATACTGGAAGATATCTGGCCGAAAAATTAAAATAGTTTAGCGCTCACACTTTTTAAAAAACTTTCGATATCACTGGACCATCGGAACATTAGCATGGGAATAGTAAACAACCCTAAGATCAATGCACTTCGAGCTGCTATTGATACGATTGGATGCACTAAAGTAGGAATCCAATAAACAAGTCCATAAATTAATAAGACACTAATAAATATCCCTATAGACTTTTTAGAATAGGGATGAATCTTGAACAGTACACCCACCAATACAATCTTACATAGATTGATAAAGACAATCACAATTAAAGTTGCAAAAGCAGCTCCAATTATCCCATGCGATTGAATAAAAATATAGTTTAAAGCAACTGCTAATATGGCTGAACTTATTGAAAACCAAAATACATAAGAGTAGTATTTCGAATTGGATATAATATTATTCAAACATCCCATGGACATACTGAAAAATTTTCCAATTGACACAATAATGACTACACTTGCGGCAGAGGCATACCCTTCTTGATCAATGATTAAATAAAAATCATTTAGATTTAAATTGATCAATAAAAAAACAATACCACAAACGATCATTAGATTCAGACTACTCTTTTTTAGTAAAATAAGCAACCGTTCCTCATTATTATCATTTAATGCTCTTGCAACCAAAGGACTGGTGATTTGAAACATAGCTCGACCAGGAGCTTCTATAACTGCGGCAATGTATAATGCGACGGCATAAAACGCAACATTTTCATTTGTTGAAAGTGAAAAAATCATGGATTTATCGATGTCCAAAATAACACTTGCTGCTGCTCCAGACAGAAAAATCAAAGTGCTGTAGCGTAACATTTTCTGCCAACCTATAGGAAGTTTAAATTGAAAAGAAGGAGTATGTACCTTCAAACAATACATTCCAATGACTACTAACCTTAGGTAATACCCTACTATCAAATAGATAATAAAGTTATCCAAATCAAGAGTGCCAAACATATAAAGCAATAACAATACTAGGGTAAGTAAACGGGGATACACTTCTTTAAGGAAATTTCCAAAGACAGACTGTAAATGTACGCGTAGCCAACTAAAGAAAATCTCAAAATAGGCAGTAGCAATTGCTATAGAAAGAATTAAAACAGGGAAACGCAGTACTGTTTTATTACTGTTAGATAAGAAATCTAATATCTGATTACTGTAACTATTGTAGAGAGGAAAAATGAGTGCCAAAATAAGCAAAGGAAAGAGAATGGCAAACCATAATAAACGGTCTTGTTCTTCTTCTGATTCACTATTACTGAAATATTTAATCAATGTATGTTGAACACCAAAAGAAATAAAGGGTTGAATCAAATTAGAATTGGCAAGCAAAGCCACAATTAGTCCCTGAAATTCTTTTCCTGGGTATTTGGGGTATAAAAAAAGCATATTGGCAGCACCAATACCAAAAGCGAGTGCAATACTAAGGATATTATAAACAGATTGTTTTGCAATGATCCCCATGTCTATGTAGTCTTTTGTTTTTGATAGTCAAAGTATACAATACTAGATACCATTCCAAGAAAAAGAAAAGCACTAATCCACCGAAGTAAAGTCCCTAAAGCTACAACAGGGGGACTAAATACAAATTCAATTTGATTTGTTCCAGCTGGGAGTAGTAAACCACGTAAAACATAATTTACATTATATATAGAAGCAGGAACTCCATTAATTTTTGCTGTCCACCCTTTGGGGTAATACATTTCAGAAAAAACAGCAAATTGTTCACTTGAAGATTGGGAATTGTAAATTAATTGGTTTGTTTTTTTTGATGTTAAAACAATCCAAGCCAATGAATCCTTTTTAAAAGACAGTGGCAACGTATTTGGAAGGTCTTGTTCGATGAAAAGGGCCTCCTTATCAAAATCAGCGATTTTTAAACGTTCTAATAATGCATCTGGATCTGGTGTGGAAAATAAGTCTTCAACAAACCATGATGAACCCAAAGCATTGGGATTTCTCAAAGGTTTCAGAGTAGCGGTCTCTTCCTCTTGAAAAAGTATGTACTTCACATTTAAGAAATCTAAAACACCTGCAATTTGATGGGTATTATAGTATTCAAATAATTCTTCAAATCTTCTGGGCTTCGCTCCGTGATACCCACCTAGGGTTTTGTGAAAATATGCTGTCCTTGCACCTGTTAATCCAAGCTGTGGTTCGTAAACTCTAAAGTCTGACGTATCTATTAAAATCGCACGATCGGCTTCTGTTATTTGAAAAGCATTTTTTGCAAAACGTTCAGAAACAAAACCTTCATGTTCAATATAACGATTAGAAATACCCAAAAGGTCAAATAGCAAAACAGCAATTAACAAAGGATGAACAGCATTTCGCTTTATTTTATCATATTTAAATGCAATAAGAAAGAGGATGAGTAAGCTACAAATAACAATTCCTCTTAAGAGATCAGCTTGATAAATGGATTTTCTTGCTTCAACAATTTGACTTACTAATTCAGCTCCATACATCTCTTTAAAATATCCGTCATTTGGGCCGGAAAAACTCATAACTCCTTGTGAAAAAATGAGAATAACAAGAAGAGCAATAGGGAACATGGAAACTTTCAAAAAGCGTTTTATATCAATAGATTTTATGTTCTTTAATGCAAAATGAATTCCTAAAGCTGCCAAAATAGGAAAACAACATTCTAAAATCACTTGAATAGAAGAAACGGCTCTGAATTTGTTATAAAAAGGAATATAATCAATAAAAAATTGAGTTAAAAAAGCAAAGTTTTTACCCCAAGACAGAACTAAGGAAAACAAAATTCCAATTCCCAAAGCATTTCGAATGGGTCCCTTAACAAAGGCTAAAGCGATGATTGCAAAAAAGAAAACACTAACCCCAATATAAGCAGGTGCTTCTAAAATGGGCTGAGAGCCCCAATAAGTTGGAACATTTTCTGAAAACTGTTTTGCCTGTGTTGGTCCTATCCCACGGGTTCTCAAAAAGTTGTATACTCCATGGTCTTTCCCTAAATTTTCACTTGATCCTCCCCCTTGAATTCTAGGAGCAATTAGATTAAGACTTTCAAAAATCCCATAACTATATTCTGTAATATAATCATAATCAAGTCCTGATGATTGTTCCTTTGGGGTACCGTCTGCTTGAAGTTTTAATTCGCTAGATCCTCTTGTGCTGAAGCTTGTGTATTCTGCAGTTGCTAAAAGTGGTGTTGCGTTTAATCCTAGGGAAAGGATTCCTGAAATAAAAAGTACACCTAGCGATCCTAAAAACGATTTTCCCTTTTTTTCTCTCCACGCTTGAATCCCAAAAACAATCACAAAAACCCCCATTAATAACAAAAGATAATAGGTCATTTGATAGTGGTTTGCACGGATCTGCATTCCAAGGGCAAGTGTTATTAATATAAATCCAAGTAGTTTCTTCCTTTCAAAAACCAATAAAAGTCCCGCTAAAACAAAAGGAATGAAACTGACGGCTAGTGCCTTTGTGTTATGACCCACCTGAAGAATGATTAATAAATAGGTGGAAAAGCCGAAAGCTAACGATCCAAAAAGTGCTGTATGCCACGGTATTTGTAATACTAAAAGTAAAATATAGGCGCCTAGCAAATACAAGAAAAGAATATGAGCTGGCCTAGGTAAGACACGAAAAAAGGAATAAATCGGACTTAAGAAATCAGCAGGATATTGAGCTCCCAATTGGTATGTAGGCATACCTCCAAAGGCATTATTTACCCAATAAGTTTCTTCCCCTGTTTCCAGTCGGTGTTCTTTCAATTCCCTTGACATCCCTTCATATTGGCGTATGTCAGATTGTAATAAGGTTTTTCCGTTAAGCAAAGGGTAATAAAATAACAAAGAAATAAATACCAAGCCTAAGACTACCAATCCATGAGGCATTAAAATGGAACGTATTGATGCTTTATTCAACTTCTTCATAGTCTATATACTCTCCAATAGAATCCGAGGATGTCTTGTTTTGTTTTGTTTTTTGATAGGATTGAGGTTGTTGTGGTTCTCTTTGTGTAGCTGCTTTTTTAACTAAACTAGAAAAAAGTAGTTTGAATAAAAAGGGAGAGAGTAATCGTAGTAGATAAACTACACACAAAAAGATAATTATGATTTTAAAAAGCACAGCAATAATTTAATTATACAAAAGTAACTAATTCCAATGGAACCTTTGAAAATTCACAAATCATTAACAGTCCGTATTGAATCTAAATAACATATAGTTATTCTATATTTGCATCATGTTAAGGAATAGAATTCTACTTGTTTTTTTTCTCACCACAATTGCGATAAAAGCACAATATACAGACCAAATCAATTCCAATAGACCAGGTTTATCTATTGGTGCCTTTTCGGTAGGTAAAGATGTCATTCAAGCTGAGGTTGGATTTGCTTACCGGCATTATTCTCATTCTGGCTATAACAATTCTACTTTTGACGGAGGAATTGGATTTCTATCCTTACGTTGGGGATTTTTACGCGAAACTTTGGAATTGACTTATGAAGGAAAGTATCTTCTTGGTGCATTGAATTCTAAAATAAATAGTGTTCCTATTGTCAGCACGCGAAAAGGGTTTTTACAGAATTTCATCGGAATCAAATATCTCATTTACGATCCCTTTAAAAAAGAGAAAAGCACCAATGTCTATAGTTGGAAAGCCAATAATGGATTTAAACTACGCGAGCTCATTCCAGCCGTTTCTTTAACCCTAGGGAGCAATATCAATTTTGAAAAGAACAATCCATTTCCTAACAACAATATCTTTGGGAATCTTTACCGTCCGATATTCTTCCAAAACTTAAATACCTCTCCCGACAAAGAGCCCTTTTTTAACCTAAGAGGAACGCTGGCCACTCAATCACATTTTCTGGGCACCTGGGTGTTTGTTACCAACTTTACTTACGACCGATATTTCTCAAATTTTCCAGAAATGAGTTATATCCTCACACTAACCCATACATTAGATCCTTTATGGTCCGTATATTTAGAACATCAAGGAAGAAAAAGCAATTTGTTTAATGATTACTTATTTAGATTAGGAGCTGCTTATTTATATTCTGATGATATCCAAATAGAAGTAACCCTGGGTTCTAATACAAAGACAACTCCAAATCAATTGTTAGTAAACCTAGGGGTTTCCTATCGATTGGATTTTCATCAAGACTTCGTATCCTCTGCTGAATTAGAATACAAGAAATTAAAAAAGGAAGAACGCCAATTGAAAAAAACTTTGAGAAAAAACACTAAAGGCGAACGTAAAAAAAATCGTAAAGCAAGAAATTAAATTTCATGAGTCAAGAAGTTATCATCAAAGAAATAAACACCAAAGAGGACTATCGTGCATTTGTGATGTTTCCTTTTGCGCTTTATAAAAATAATCCAAATTGGGTCCCTCCTATTATTCAAGAGGAGATGGATACAATTGATCCTAATATTAATCCTGTTTATCATAATGCAAGCGCACGTTTTTTTCTTGCATATAAAGGGGGTGCTATTGTTGGACGCATCGCTGCAATGGTAAATTGGATCGAAGTAAAAGAATTGAAAAAGTCAAAAGTTAGATTTGGTTGGTTTGATGCAATAGATGATCAAAATGTTACCAAACTCCTCATTGATAGGGTGATTGCCTTTGGAAACGAACATCAACTAAGCTTTATTGAGGGGCCAGTAGGTTTTTCAAACTTGGATAAAGCAGGATTATTGATTGAAGGTTTTGAAGAAAAAAACACCATGATTACTTTGTATAATGAACCCTACTATGAAAGGCATTTTGAAGCCTTAGGATTTACTATTCAAGCCAAATGGGTAGAGTATGAAATTAAAATTTCTGACTTTGAAACTTCACCTGAAAAAGTGAAACGTTTTTCAAGTGTTATCATGGAACGCTACCAATTAAAATTACTGGATTTTAAAATGCGTGGAGACATTTTACCCTATGTGGATCAAATGTTTACTCTATTAGGAAAAACATATAATAACCTTCAAACGTTTGTTCCCATTCAAGAATACCAAGTACAACATTACAAGGACAAGTATTTAAAATTTATCAATCCAGACTTTATTAAGTGTATTGTTGATCAAAACGAACGTCTCATTGCTTTTGCCATCACCATGCCATCATTTGCTTCTGCTCTTCAAAAAATTAATGGGAAAATTAATTTTTTCAATTCGTTTCATTTGTTAAAAGCTATGTGGTTTAATAATAAAGCTTCTTTTTATCTTATCGGAGTTCATCCTGATTTTCAGAATAAAGGAATCACCGCCATCATATTCAATGAAATGCAAAAACTCTTCAATAAGAGAAAGATTACTATCGTTGAAACCAACCCAGAATTAGAGGAAAATGCTGCGATTCAAAAATTATGGAAAAATTACGAGAATCGTCAACATAAAAAGAGGGCTACTTTTACAAAAAAACTATAAACTATGCTCAGTGAAGGAACCATAATCGCGCTTTCAACCCCTCAAGGAAGTGGAGCTATAGGAGTCATAAGACTTTCGGGTTCATCTGCAATAGAAAAAGGAGCCCATTTCATTAGCCCAAGATCCAAAAAAGAATGGAATCAAATAGCACCCAATACTGCTTTTTTAGCTGATTTTAATGACAGAAACATACTTATCGATGAAGTATTGGTTACTTTTTTTGAAGGACCAAATTCATATACTGGTGAAGATGTAGTTGAAATTTCTTGTCACGGCTCTTCTTATATACAACAGAAAATCATCAGTTGTTTCTTAGGCAAAGGGGTCCAACCCGCACATGCTGGAGAATTTACATTAAGAGCGTATTTGAATAAGAAAATGGACTTGAGCCAAGCCGAAGCCGTTGCTGATATTATTGCTTCAGAAAGTGAAGCGGCTCATGATATGGCAATGAAACAGATGCGTGGTGGATTTTCTGAAAATATGGAAGCCTTACGGCAGCAACTCATCCAATTTAAAGCGTTAATAGAGCTTGAATTAGACTTTGGTGAAGAAGAAGTTGACTTTGCAAATAAAGATCAATTAAAAAAGCTATTACATACATTACACAAAGACATTAGTTCACTAAAACAATCCTTTGCTTATGGTAATGTAATTAAAAAAGGAGTGCCTGTTGCTATTGCAGGAAAACCCAATGCTGGAAAATCTTCTTTACTCAATGCTCTATTTAAAGAAGAAAAGGCTATCGTTTCGAATATCCCAGGAACTACGAGAGATTTAATTGAAGATACTCTAATAATTGAAGGAATAAGTTTTCGATTTGTTGACACTGCAGGATTAAGAGAAACCGAAGATGTTGTTGAAGCCATTGGTGTTAAAAAAGCGAAAGATAAAATTACTCAAGCTACACTTCTACTCTATCTGTATGAAAGAACCACAGCTTTTGAAGCAATTATAAATGAAATAAGATCACTTCTGCACGAAAACTTAAATCTGGTTTTGATTGAAAATAAAATTGATCAAAATCCAAGTGGCTTTGATAAAGATTTTAATCAAAAACTCATTGACGCTATTACACATTCGTCCACTCCCTTTGGGATGGGAGTTTCTACCCTAGAAGAACACAGTCTAAAACCTCTAAAAGATCATTTAGTAAAAACAATTCATTCCTTGGGAAATAATTCCTCAGTTATCGTTAATAACACGAGACATTTTCATGCTTTGACTTTGGCGCTAGAAACACTTGAATTGGTTATGGAAGGGCTTGAAAATGATATTCCAGGGGATTTATTAAGCGTAGAACTCAAAGAAGTAATATATCATATTGGTAGTATAACGGGTAAAATTGATGCAGATGAGGATATTCTTGGAACAATATTTGGGAAGTTCTGTATCGGAAAGTAGATTTCACTTGGTCAGAATTTATTGGAGAAGCTTCCCTCAAAAAAATCAGTCTTTTATTCATAAGCTTTTAATTTTAGAATAAAGAAGGAATAAAAGTTACCCTCTAAGCAGCCCTTTAAATAATTTAGTAAGGATTAATCATTAATCAATTTGAAGTGAAAAGAATGAGATTCATTATATTTGAATTATAATTTACAATGTCTTTGATATGAATTTTCGATTTATCACATGCCTTTTATTTTTAACTATATTTAATTCTAGAGTCCAGGGGCAAATTGTCACTGTAAAAATTGATGATTTCATCACCCAGCACAATGGGTTTGAAGAAAATGATGAGGGAGAGATTAATCCCATCAATCTAAAAGAAATCAATAAACGAATTCGCTTTTTCGTAGAAGAGAAATACCCTAAAATCGTAGAATTTACACGTAATATCATTTGGGACTCTTATGGTACTTTTTTGAGTCCATCGGATAGATATCATTCGCACACCTTCATAGTTCAGGTAAAAGTTGCTGGACTTGACCGTCTTAAGTATCTTGAAGTTCACTATGATCCCTATGAAAAGAAGGTAACTGGTGATTTTGAATGGATAGCAGAAGATGAAGAGTTTTATTTGATCAATGAAGATATCAGTAATCAAAAATTACTTCCCAATCTAATTGAATTGGAAATTTCAAACCAAGAGCAAACTCCGGTTTTAAATGACTTCATCAACGAACACCAGGGTTTTATTAATGAAATTCAGCGATTAGATTTAAGTGACAATGAGATTGTTCCTGTAAATGTTAGCAAGATTAATAAACTGATTAGATCTTTCAACGAAACTAATTATCCTAACGTTGAATATACAAGAAACATTATATGGGATTCATACACGACTTTCTTAAGTCCATTTGACAAATATAATTTCCATGTATTTATTGCTCAAGTTAAGGTTCAAGGAATCAATCGTTTAAAATATCTTGAGGTTTTATATAATCCAGTTACAGAGAAAATAACCACTGATTTTGAATGGATTACAGAAGATGAAGAGTTTTTCAGGGTTGTAAAGACTGATGAAGAAGATTCTTAGTTTTAGTCTAAGGATTATGCAAAAAATATAAAACCAATAAAAGCTTAGTATAATTTTCTTAAATTAAATTCACTATTAACCATAAATCAATCAAAATGAAAAAAACAATTATCCTTTTAACCGTTTCAGTTATTATTACTGCATGTTCAAACGGTAAACATGCTGAGTATGAAAAGAATACTGAGATCGCAAAAAATTACTTAAAGCTCCACGAGAGTGAAGATGCCGAGAGCATGTTTACATATTTGCATGAAGATATAGAATGGCATATGCCTGTCTATGGGATGGACATGGGTGGCATAGAAGAAGTAAAAGCAGCTATACTTGGATATCAGTCTGAATTTGATAACATGAAATTCAATGCAGACTATTGGTTGCCTGGTGTTGATACTGAAACCGGTAAGGCAGACGGAAGTACTCGTGTATATGGAACTTGGACCTCCACTCATGTGAAATCTGGAAAAGAAACAAGATTAACTAGTTATCATTCTTTTGAATTTAAAGAGGGTAAAATTATAACTGGAGGAGATTGGTTCGATTTGGGTGGAATGATGAATTCAATAACTCCACAATCATTAAATAAAGGAAGTCTACTAGGAATTCATACATTAAATGTAAAACTAAAAAGAGGAGTAACCTTAGAGCAGTTTAAAGCTTATTATACAAACACCCTAATCCCAGCATATGAAAATGCATTTAAAGGAGCTTCGCTAAGCTTAGCTGATGGATTAAGAGGTGCAGACAAGGGGCGTCTTGGGATGTTATGGATTTTTGATTCAAGTGATGTTCGAGACTTATATTTTGACAAGAATGGAATGTCTACAGAATTGAATCAAGAACTCACAGCAAGCTTAAAGAATGTTGATGATGGCTTGGCTGAGCTTGGCACATGGACTTCAAAGTATACAGATTGGTCTATACAATAATAACATTGAACTAAAAATCAAAAAAACCCTCCATAATGGAGGGTTTTTTATTTCATAGCTAGAGGTAATTATATGGTTTTAAACCTTTTACTATAAATTTTGTGGTTTTTTATTCAACTTATTATTTTGAAAAAAGATTCGAAAAAAATAAAAACACCAGGGCTATTGATTATGTATATGTTAGGGTATCAAATTACACCTAATGCATTTACAACAACAAAAGAACTTATTCTTTTTACTCTTACAATGTAATACATTGCTAATGCTTAATTATAGTATGAGATTGTTAATTTTTTATTACTTTAAATCCATGAAAAATTTAATCCCTTTAATGTTTTTCTTTTGTTTAGGTTGTTTGAAAAACACTCCAGTAGAAGAGCCTTGTATAGATGAAAGTTTGATTAATGAACTTGCTGCTTGCTATTTAATTTATGCTCCTGTTTGTGGATGTAACAACATCACCTATTCAAATGATTGTGTTGCAGAAAACAATGGTGTATTAACCTACTCGGAGGGATCTTGTGAAGAAATTAATTAAAAAATAAGAATATGGAATGGTACATGAAAAACAGATGGTGGGTTTGGTCTGTAACTGGAATATATTTAGCCTATAGAATTTTTACGAGTATTTACTATTCTTGATAATGCAGATTTTATCATGTTTAGAAATAAAAAAGGAATTAAGTCTTTTAATAAACTGGGAATTAAAAGAGAGCAATTTGTACAGAAAAGTTTGCTTTGACAACTACCTTCAAGCAATCGATTTTGTTAATAAAGTAGCTCAGTTAGCCGAAGAACAAAATCATCATCCATTATTATTAATAGACTATACTACTGTCAAAATTAAACTCTCAACCCATGATGCCGGTGGGATCACTACAAAAGATTTTCAATTAGCTTTGACCATTAACAAGATCAAATTATAGCGTTTTAATTTTTAAGTTTCTCCAACATACTTTAATTCCACCTCCATCATGAATCTGAAGTGCAATTGATCCTTTTCCTTCACCAATTTTTTCGTCTTTCAAAGAAACCATTGACGTACCATTAAGCCATGTGTCTATCTGATCTCCAACTACACGAATCTTCATTTGGTTCCATTCCCCCATTTTGAGGGCTTTATCCTTCTCTTTTGAGGGCTTAATTAACCAACCTCTCCCATAGGACTCGTAAATTCCTCCCGTATCACTTCCAGGGGGAGCAACTTCAACTTGCCATCCACTCACTTTTGTTCCTTCAACAGTAGATCGAATAAAAACACCGCTATTACCATTCGCTTCTTGTTTAAATTCTAAAGTAAGTTCAAAATCATCATAGTATTGTTTGGTAGACAAGTAACCATAGGCTTCATCTGGGCCACTTTCGCATATCAAAAGACCCTCTTGAATATACCATAATTCTGTACCATGAATAGTCCATCCTTCAAGGTCCTTTCCGTTGAATAAATATTCTTGTGCTCCAACAGATTGAAAAAAAGAAACAGTAATAATAAGTAGAATGATTTTTTTCATGTATAAAATTTTGAATTATGAATATAGCTAATTTCAATTGATGTTAATCAATTTTATGGTCTTAAAGTTTATGAAGTTTAATATCTTCATAAAAAAAAGAATGAAAAAGTATATTTTGATGATAGTGCTATGTATCACACAAAGAGCGCTTTCTCAAATTGATCCCAAAAACATCGATATTGTTAGAGACTCTTTTGGAGTGCCACACATTTTTGCCCCTACGGATGCAGAGGTTGCTTATGGACTTGCTTGGGCACATTCGGAAGATGATTTTAAAACTATTCAGCAAGGGTATCTTGCTGGAAATAACCAATTATCAAAGAGCATTGGGAATGCAGGACTAGGAGCTGATTTCATTGCTCAGTTCATTGGTTCCGAAGCCCTATATGAGGAATATTACGAGAAAAAAATTAGCTCAGAGTACAAAAGAGTTTTGGAGGGATATAAAGAAGGAATTAATCGCTATGTATTAACACATCCTGAGGAAGTTTTGGTTGAGAATTTCTTCCCTATCACCACTAAAGAAATGATTCGCTATGCACAACTTCAACTCTTTATTTCTTCTAAGGGAGACCAATGGGTTCAACGAATTGTAAATAATAGCTTAAAGTATGAATTCAAAGAAGAGGAAACTCCAAAAGGATCTAACACTTTTGCTTTTAATAGTTCCAAAACTGAGGACGGGAGTACTTTTTTGGCCATCAATACTCATCAACCTTTAGACGGACCTGTTTCATGGTACGAAGCGCATTTATGTAGCGAAGAAGGAACTAATATTTTAGGAGCCTTGTTTGCAGGAAGTCCAAATATATTGATAGGAGCTAATGAAAATTTAGCTTGGGCGCATACAGTTAATCAACCCGATAAAACTGATGTTTTTGCTCTTGAAATGCATCCAAAAGAAAAACTGAAGTACAAAGTTGATGATTCCTATTTGACTCTTGAACTGAAGAAAGCAAAATTACAAGTTCGTGTTTTGGGGATTCCAATTCAAATCAAAAAGAAATTCTACCATAGTATCTATGGACCCGCTTTAAAGAATAAATCTGGCATATATGCGGTTAGAACTCCAGCATTATTTGAGATCCGAGCCCTAGAACAGTGGTGGAGAATGAATAAAGCAACTAATTTTACGGAATTTTATAATACATTAAAAATGAAAGCATTGCCAGGCTATAATATTGGCTATGCTGATAAAAATGACACTATTTTTTATATTTCAAATGGATTAATTCCTAAAAGAGCAGAGGGCTACAATTGGTCGGGTGTTGTCCCAGGTAACACAACAAAAACACTCTGGGAAGAAACCTATGACATTGAAGAATTACCTCAAGTGATACAACCAAAGTCAGGGTATGTGTACAATGCTAATCACACCCCTTTTAGATCAAGTGCTGAGAATGACAATCCCAATCAAGAACTCTTTGACCCCTCAATGGGTTTTGAAACCTTTGACAATAATAGGTCTACAAGACTTAAAGCCTTAATTGATCAACATAATACGGTAAATTATGAGGAATTTAAAAAGATCAAATATGATCATCAATATCCCATCCCTTATGCTTTTAGCTGGATGAACATCAATCATCTTGATCAATTGAATTCTAATAAATATCCTGAAATTAAATTGCTAATAGATCGCTTGCAAGCCTGGGATCGTAGGGCAGAAGCTAACTCTTTGGGAGCTGGTACTTTTGCAATTTTTTATAATCAATTACGTCCATTTTATCGAAGTTTACCCCCACCCAAAATATTCTCTCCCTCAACACTAGTTCAAGCACTTCGAAACACTAAAGAGTATATGCTAAAATATTTCAATACTCTTGATGTTCGCTTGGGTGATTATCAAAAATTAGTCCGAGGGGATAAAGAACTTCCCGTTTTCGGCCTACCAGATGTGATTACTGCTATGGCTTCAATTCCTTATAAAGAAGGAAAGGTTAAGGTTGTTAGTGGAGAATCGTATATTGAATTGGTTCACTTTACTGAAGAAGGACCTGAAATTGAATCTGTTATCTCTTACGGTAGTTCAGATCATCCTAATTCTGAACATTATAATGATCAAATGGAGATTTATGCTTCATTTAAAACAAAGAAAATGACATTGAATAAGGAAAAAATTTATGCTAATGCTAAGAAGATTTATAATCCAAAATAAATCAATTTGTTAAACTAATTTTCAAGCGCCTTTTGGTAAATCGCTTCATACTGCTTAACAACAATATCAATATCAAATAACTGGGCTTGTTCTTTGGCTTGTTTTTTAAATTGTTTCAATTTATCGTCATCTAGAAGTAATTTTAAAGCATTTTCTGCCATAGATGTTACATCACCAATCTCAGAGAGAAAGCCTGTAACACCATGTCTATTGACTTCGCTTAAACCTCCTGCATTTGATGAAATCACAGGAACTCCATTAGCCATAGCTTCGAGTGCTACTAAACCAAAACTTTCCATTTCAGAGGGCAATAAAAACAAATCAGAATAACATAAAATTTTGTCGATTTCGTTACTATTTCCTAGAAATAAAACCTTTTCATTTAATCCATTTTTATTGACATAAGCCATAATCTCTGCCTTTTCTGGTCCTTCCCCAACCATCAAAAGACGGCTTGAGACTTGGGAGGAAATTTTTTCAAATACAGTAATGACATCTTTAATTCTTTTTAAGGGTCTAAAATTACTTATATGGGTAAGAATTTTATCATTAGTTGGGGCCAGTAAAGAACGTTCACAGGGTTTCTCTTTTAGATCTAATTTTTTAACATCAATAAAATTGGGAATCACATTTATCTCAGTTTTAATATCAAATAAACGAAGAGTATCTTGTTTTAAACTTTCAGAAACAGCAGTAACACTATCAGAATGATTAATGCTAAAAGTAACTGCAGTTTTGTAAAAGGGATGGTTTCCAACTAAGGTAATATCCGTTCCATGCAACGTGGTCACTATAGGAATTGAAATGCCTTCATCTGCAAGCATTTTCTTTGCCATATAAGCAGCGTATGCATGAGGTATGGCATAATGAACATGCAATACGTCAATTTTATTTGATTTTACTACATCCACCAAGCGACTTGATAATGCCAACTCATAGGGCTGATATTTAAACAAAGGATAATCTGGGACATATACCTCATGAAAATTGAGATTCTGAGTGTTAATAGTTTCCAAACGAACGGGTTGGTGATAGGTCACAAAATGAATATTATGTCCCATTTTAGAGAGTGCTATTCCTAATTCTGTTGCAACAACCCCACTACCTCCGAAGGTTGGATAACATACAATTGCTATATTCAAAAGGTTTTATTTTAATCAATTAAAGCCTTATAAACTGAGGCTTGCATTCGGGTTCTAATATTACTTTTACTAAAAGTAAAATCATTATTTGGATATGTTCTATTTGCTAAAATAACCAATATAATTTCTTTCTCTGGATCTGCCCATGCATAAGTTCCAGTATAGCCAGAATGTCCAAAACTTCTTTTTGAAACACAGCCACAAGTTGAACCATTAATTCCTTCCAATTGTGGTTTATCAAATCCAATTCCTCTTCGGTTTCCTTCTTTACAATAATAACAAGTATTGAAATCTCTAATTGTTTCGGGTTTTATTAATTGAATTCCATTAAAGTATCCTTCTTGTAAATACATTTGCATAATAGATGCTACCTCATAAGCAGTACCAAACAAACCTGCATGACCCCCTACTCCATTTTGCATTGCAGCCCCCATGTCATGAACATAGCCGTCCAATTCACTATGTCTAAAATAACTGTCAATTTCACTAGGCACTATTTGAGCACTCTCAAAGCGATCTAAAGGTTTAAATCCTATCGTTTTTAACCCTAGAGGATCAAATACTTTTTGTTTTACCAAACGTTCATAGGGAATTTGAGAAGTGTTTTCAAAATACCTTTTGAGGATATAATAGGGTAAATCAGAATATTTATAGGCCAAAGAATCAATTAATACACTTTCTTCAATTTGACTATACATATCCTCTTCAAAATCAGAGCTTAAAAATAACTCTTTGGAAACAGTCAAGTTATATTTTTCAGATTCCTTTTTTTTATACATTGATTTCTTGGGATACCCTTTTTTATTGAGAGTTTCTCTATAAAAGGGAATCCAAGGCCAAAGCTGGGCATAATGGGACAGCATTTGCTTGAGGTTCAGATTAGCTTTATTACTGTCTTTCCAGTCTGATATAAGATCAGTAACAGTTGTCGAAAATGATAGTGTTCCCTCATCAAAAGCGTTCATTACCAAAGGGAGTGTTCCTAGTATTTTTGTTAAGGATGCTAAATCATACAGATCAGAATTTTTGACCAATTGTTCTTTTTTGTAGGTGTGGAATCCAAAGTTTTTTTGATATACAAGCTTCCCTTTTCTGGCAACTAAAACTTGCATCCCTGGGGTCATCATAGAATCTATAGAGACTTGTGCTAAAGCATCCAGCTCCTTAAGTTTGGTTATGTTAAAGCCCAATGAAGAAGCAGATCCATAACCCAAACGAATGCCTCCTTTTAAGTCAATCCCATCACCTTCTTTAAACATAGATGAAACATCAACTGGAAGACGACCTGATAAGGCTTGTACTCCAAAAATAGCATCCACACTTAGTTGTTGTGACTCTTGACTGTTTTGATAACTCAATACCACAGCATCTATTCCATTAATATTTACTATGGGTTTAAGTGCATAAGGTTTCACAAAAACATCAAGAATTACCGTTTTGTTTTTGGCAAGCTTGGCCAGGATTTGCAACTCTTCTTTTTTAAATCTAGAAGCTTTCCAAGGTGTGGCATTCGATCTATGAAAGCTCACAATAATAGTATCATGGGCTTTTGTCTTATAGAGTAGGTTTTGAATATTTACATCCTTAATTAAGTCAACTGAAGCATACTTTTGTAGATGCTTTTCAAATTCAGTTGATTCAGCATCTCCCATAGCAATATGTGCTATAGATTCGTCAGAAGATAATGGAAGAATTGAATTTTCATTTCTTAATAAAGTAATCGCTTTACCAACAGCTTCGCTGTAAAGTTTTTGATCCTCTATGGTATTTAAATCTTCATAAAGGTTTTCAGTATCAATAGGCTTATACTGAGACAATCCCACCTTATATTTTGCACTAAGAATCTTTTTTACTGAGTGAGCCAATCGATTTTCAGTAACTTTACCTTTTTGAAAAGCACGTTTTATTGCATTAATTCCTTTTTGTATATCATTAGAAATGACTAGTAAATCGTGTCCTGCTAAAAAAGCCGTCAAATCAATATTTTCAACTTTGGAGTATTCAGAAACTCCTTTCATGTTGAGCGCATCGGTCACTATCAAGCCTTTAAATCCTAATTTCTTTTTTAGTAAGCCTTGTATAACGTCATTGGATAGTGAAGTTGGCAAACCTCTTTTTGTAATGCTAGGCACATTCAAATGTGCAACCATCACAGAAGACAATCCATTATCTATCAAAGTTTTATAGGGTGCTAGTTCTACTGAGTCAATTCGATCAGCAGAAAAATAGACGGTAGGTAAGGTTTTGTGTGAATCTTGAGAAGTATCACCATGTCCTGGAAAATGTTTTCCCGAAGTCAGTACACCTGCATCATGGTGACCCTTCATTATTGCTAAAGCTTGACGTGAAACACGTTCTTTTGAAGATCCATATGAACGGTTTCCAATAATAGGATTTTTAGGATTTGTATTAATATCCAGCACAGGGCTGAAACTATAATGAATTCCAAGTCGTCTTTCTTGCTCTCCCATTCTTTTTCCAATCGCTCTGAGCAAAAGGGAATCTTTTACTGCTCCTAATGTCATCGGCCAAGGAAATGCTTTAACTGAGTCTAATCGCATGGCCACCCCCCATTCTGCATCCATAGCAACGAGTAAAGGGACTTTAGAATGTTCTTGAAAACTGTTTAACCATTGTGATTGCAAAACAGGACCTCCTAGAGAAAAAACAAGTCCACCCACCTTTTGATTCTTTACTAATGCTAAAGTTTCATTGTAATGTGTACTATCCCGTTCAGTAAAAACCATTGGCATAAATAACTGCCCTATTTTTTCTTCCAAACTTAAAGATTGATAAACGCTATCTACCCACTTTTCCTGAAGTATTAAATTTTCTTGTGAGACAGCAAGAGGACTTACTGTTTGACCAAAGACTTTAGTTGTGATAACAAAATAGAAAAGAATTCTAAGTATGGATTTCATATAAATGAATTTATTGAGGTGCAAAACTATTAGCTTTGTTTGATTTAGCTCATAAATCGGCTATGCCAACTTTGTGCTGCTGGAATCTCCCAATGCTTTAAATATTCTTGCTTGTTATCTACTAGATTATTAAAAACAATAGTTTTTTTGGTAACCGCTCTAGTCTTCGCCATTTTTCGAAAATCACTCAATTGTTTATAAACAAAATACTCTCCTTGCTTAAAGGTAACATTCATTTTATCTAGTAATACAATGTCAAATTCTTTTTCCAAGTGTTGAATAAACCTTACGGAACTGTCTATGGAGCAGCCACTTGCTTGAGCTGTTTCTTGATTAATTCCAATGACAATAAAACGATCATATGGCAATACAAATCCAGCCTCAAGCGATTGACTATGCGCTGTCCACTGGTCAAGAAAACGAGTTAATGCCTCGCTTACTTTTGGAATTTCATCTTCTTTGAACTTACGATTAGATGGATAGATCCAAATTCGTGATTGGTCAGGTAATTGATCAAAAGGGACTAGCATTTATTACAAATCATTAGCATTAGCAATCAATTCGGCAATATCCATTACTTGAATATTCCCTTCTTGTTCTTTGTTTTTAATTCCATCGGTCATCATTGTATTACAAAACGGACATGCTGCAGCTACGATGTCAGGTTGCACTTCCAATAATTGCTCTGTTCGTTCAATATTTACCTCTTTATCACCTGCTTCAGCATCTTTAAACATCTGTGCTCCCCCAGCACCACAACATAAACCTTTGGATCTACAAGACTTCATTTCCACTAATTCGGCATCTAATTTTTGAATCAAATCTCTTGGGGCTTCATATACTTGATTTGCACGTCCCAAATAACAAGGATCATGATAGGTAATTCGTTTTCCTTTGAATTTTCCACCTTGGATACTTAATTTCTCTTCTTTTAGCAACTGTTTCAACAACTGAGTGTGATGAATGACTTCAAAATTACCTCCCAATTCAGGGTATTCATTTTTTAAAGTATTAAAACAATGTGGACAGGTCGTAACAATTTTAGTTACTTCATAAGCATTTAAAGTGGCGATATTTTGAAGTGCTTGCATTTGAAATAAAAATTCATTTCCTGCTCGCTTTGCTGGATCTCCAGTGCAGCTCTCTTCTGTTCCCAAAACAGCAAAGGAGGTTTCAGTTTTATTAAGTAGCTTAACAAAAGCTTTGGTGATTTTCTTTGCTCTGTCATCAAAACTTCCTGCACAGCCAACCCAAAAAACAATTTCTGCTTTCTTTCCTTCTGCTTGTAGTTGCGCTAAAGTAGGCACATTCAACATAAAATACTATGCTTTATTCTGACCGTCATCAAACACTTCAATGGTCATTTCTTTTTCAATTAAATCAGTAAACTTTCCATTGTAGCGTGTTGCTTTTACTAAGTGGTTATCAATCCAATGGTAATTCCCACCTCTTGGTTTACCCATTAAAAGACTGTGGTATTTAAAACCATTCTGTTTTAGCCATTTTTCCGTGACGCCTCTATGAGACTCTACTCTTGATGTGAAAAAACATATTAAATGTCCTTCATCAAACCATTTGTTTAGTGTTTCAAGGGCATCAGGATATACATTAGCAGTTGCCATACGCTCTGGTTCTTCATTTGGAATGTCATCACAAACAGTACCGTCTATATCAATCAAATAATTTTTAATTCCCTCTGGGAGAACAGGGCTTACTACTTCGCCTGCTTCTACTTTTTGATGTAAATAATTTTCTGCTTCTTCTCGTTGCATTGTTAATTGGTTTTAATTACTCGTTTGCCCATTGCAAACGATCTTGATTACTAAAAGGCCATGGAGCACCATTATTTTCTATATTACCCATCATTGCATTTAACTCCTGTGGCGCAGCGGATTGTTCCATAACAAGATACTGACGCATATCCATAATAATAGATAAAGGATCAATTTCTATGGGACAAGCATCTACACATGCATTACACGATGTACAAGCCCATAATTCTTCAGGTGTAATATAATCGTTTAAAAGTTGTTTTGAATCTTTTTCAAAAACCCCTTTGTTTATATTTAGACTTTTTCCTACCTCTTCAAGTCGATCTCGCGTATCCATCATGATTTTTCTTGGAGATAGTTTTTTACCTGTAAGATTTGCAGGACATACACTGCTACAACGACCACATTCGGTGCAGCTGTAAGCATTCATTAATTGAACCCAATTTAAATCGAAGACATCACTAGCTCCAAATTTTTCAGGAGGAGCCTCATTAGTGTCTGGAATTGCAAAATTGGGATCCATCATCAGTTGGACTTCATTCTTAATATTGGAATCTACTGGAAACTTCCCTTTTGAATTCAAGTTTGCAAAATAGGTGTTTGGAAATGCAAGTAGTATATGTAAATGTTTAGAATAGTATAAATAATTTAGAAAAATAAAAATTCCAATAATGTGTAGCCACCAAAAACTCCGTTCCATTATGTGAAGCGTTTCTACAGAAAATCCGTCAAAAAGCGGAACCATAAAAGTTGATACAGGAAAACTTCCTGCCTTAATATAATCATGAGGATTTAGTTCTTGTAAAATACTATCGGTTGCATTCATTGAAAGAAACAAAACCATTAAAACTACTTCAAAATAGAGTATGATGTCAGCATCTAACTTGGGCCAACCCTTCATTTCAGCCATCCAAAAACGTTTAATCTTGCTGATGTTTCTTCGTGACCAAAAGAAAATTACTGCAATTAAAACAAGGAGGGCTAGAACTTCAAATATCGCTGTTAAAACGTCATAAAAAGACCCTAAAATTGGAGCGAAAATCCGGTGTGCTCCCGTAAGCCCATCAAGAATAATTTCCAATAATTCAATATTGATCAAAACAAAGCCAACGTATACAACAACATGAAGAAAACCAGCTATTGGTCGGCTCACCATTTTAGACTGTCCTAGAGCTACACGAAACATGTTTTTCCATCGTAATCCACTTTGATCCTTACGATCAATAGATTTTCCAAGAGAAATGTTTCTAATGATTCTTTTAATATTCCTTGTAAAAACACCAATACTCAAAAGGAGAACCGTTAGGAAGATGATATTAGGAATATAATTCATGTCTTATTTTTTCGATGTACTTTTCTCTTTTCGACCGAAGAGTGAAAAGTGAACATATTTTTTTGGATGCTCCTTGAGGTCTGTCAAAAGAGCTTCCAAAGCTTCTGAAGAATGAAGTAATTCATTATATAATGCATCATCATTTAGAAGTTTACCCGCAGAGCCTTTTCCTTCCTCTAAATTCATAAGGATTGATTTTAACTGTGAAGAGGAAACCTCCATATTTCTCATTGTAATACTTAATTCAATTTTAGATAGTGAATCCGTAAGTTGAGATAAGTTTTTTGAAGTCGTTTCTATATTATCCATCGTTGAATTAAACACCTTTTCATTTGCATTGACTATTCTCCCCATGCTTTCTGAAAGTTCATTGATGTTAGAAATACTTTCTGTTAACCCTCTCAAGGCCAATTTTAGATTGTTTTGAGATTCGTAATTCAGAACATTACTCACCCCAGCGAAAAGTGAATCAGCGGAAGTTAATAAGCCTTCAATTTTATTTTGCAAAGGTGCAATTTGTTGGTTTACCAACTCGGTTAAACCTGGTTTAACCTCAGAGGGAAGGATATCCCCACTTTTAATTGGTTCTCCTGCAACATCACTAGGAATGATTGCAATAGCTTTACCTCCTATTAATCCCGCTTCATACAACTGAGCAAGGCTTTGATTTGAAAAATTCAAATCATTTCTTAAGCTAAAGGTTACTTTAATGTTTTTATAATTTTCATCAAAGTCAATATTTTTAACCTTTCCCACAGAATATCCATTGATGGTAATTTTGGCTCCCACCATCAACCCCTCTACATCTTCGTAGATTGCATACAATTCTTTCTCGTTGTCAAACAAAGAAGTTCCTTTGAGATAACTAAATCCAAAAATAAAAGTACCGATACAACCTAAGACTAATAGGGCTGTTTTAACTTCACGTGAAAGATTCAAAATAATATGTGATTTATATGCTTAACAAAATTAATAATAATTTTCAGATCCACCTCATTTTAAAAGGCGTAGTGCTTCACTGATTGTGATTTTTTTATCCCCATTAAATACAACTATGAAAGCATTGTTAAACCCCTTTGATATAGCGGTTTTTAAGTATTGCTGTGCTTGTTCATAATCAGAACTTTGTTGATAAAAATAACGATACAATTTTCCTTTTTTCTGTTTGGTAACGGATTTCAAACCCCTAAAATTATAGGGCTTTGTTTCAATATTTTTTTTGCTCGCAGAAATCTGAATTTTAAATACTAAATCGGATTCCGTTTGGGAACTAAAATTATTAGCAGAGGTATCTGAATATGTGACTTGCTTTTGCACACTCGCCTCGCGTTGATTTTTATAATTCAAAATAGCCTTTGCAATTGCATCTGCCATATTACTTTGACCCTTGGTAGAATTCAAATAAGCTCCTTCTTTTGAATTGGTCAAAAACCCCGTTTCAACTAGAACGCTTGGCATATAGGTATATTTCAAGACTACAAAACCTGCTTGCTTTACAGTTCGATCTTTACGTCTCAAGTTATTTACAAAACTTTTTTGAATTGTACTTGCAGCTTCAATACTTTGATCCAAATAAGTTTCTTGCATCAAAATTAAACTAATAACAGATTCTGGATCGTTAGGATCAAATCCATCATAATTTTGCTCATAATCATCTTCTAAGAAAATTACTGCATTTTCCTTTTTTGCTACTTGAAAGTTCCTGTCGTTGGCATGCAAACCCAGAACAAAGGTTCCCGCTCCAAATGCCTTTGATGAAGTAAAAGCATCACAATGCACTGATATAAATAAATCAGCGTCAGCCTTATTGGCAATATTAGCACGTTGAATTAGTTCTACAAAAACATCTGTTTTTCTTGTGTAAATAACTTTGAGTCCAGGGATTTTTTCTAATTTCTTTCCAATTTTAAGAACAATATTTAGTGCTATTTTTTTTTCCAAATAACCATTCCCTGTATTCCCTTTGTCATGTCCCCCATGACCAGCATCTAAAACAACAACAAAAGGCTTTGTTCCCTTAGATTGAGAAAAACCATGATGAGGACAAACAACAAAGAATAATAACAATAAAAACAAACGAACACATTTCTTAAATATGTTCTTGTTAATTCTATGAGAATAAGCTAAAAAATCCTGATACATCCTTAAAATTATCATTAATTTTGGTGTTTAAACCAAATACAACAAATTTAGGGTTTATCGCTTTGCAATCAAAGTTTTATTATATCGCTTATTTCATCTTTTTCTTCGGAGGTCTGGCGCTTCATGCTCAAGATGTTTCTCCTGAAACTCAAGATAAGGTGCTCTTGGATAGCATTAATAAGCCTGCTAAAAAACCTCTTTTATTAGCGAAAGTTAAATATACTGCCAAGGATTGTGTTCGAATAAATCGCAGACAAAACAAACTTATTTTATATAATGAAGCTGAACTCTACTATCAAGATATCGAGTTAAGGGCTGGTATTATTATATTAGACTATGAAACCAATGAAGTAAATGCTGGACGAATTGAAATTGATTCAACTTTGGTTCAATATCCTTTTTTTAAACAAGGAATTAACGAAGTTAATCCAGATTCTATTCGTTTCAATTTTGATACTCAGAAAGCATTGATTTGGAATTCAAAATCAGGTCAAAATGGAATGGATATTTTTGCCGCTCTGACCAAAAAAGAAAACGATTCTGTTTATTATATCAAAGATGCTCGAGTGAGTACAGCTGGTAAGCTTGTGGGCGGAGATGATGAAGAAGGAATTGATTATTACTTTAAAGTTAGAAAAGGGAAGATCATTCCAGGGGGTAAAATCATAACAGGGCCAACCAATATGTTTATTGCTAATGTTCCCACACCCGTTGGAGTTCCTTTTGCTTACTTTCCCTCTTCACAGACAAAAGAGTCTGGCTTCATTATTCCTTCCATTGGAGAAAGTAATCTCAGAGGCTATTATATTCAAAATGGAGGTTATTATTTTGCCTTATCAGACTACTTTGATTTTACGGTAATTGCTGACTATTACACCAATGGGAGTTATGGTTTTAGGGGAGACTCTCAATACAACAAGCGTTATAAGTTTAAAGGAAATTTTAGCTTTCGTTACGAAAACTTAATCAACGAATCCCGAGGCTTACCAGATTATTCAAAATCAACAGTATTCAATGTTCGTTGGTCTCATTCCAAGGATGCTAAATCAAGTCCAAATTCAACATTCTCAGCCTCTGTTAACTTTGGAAGTAGTGATTACTATCGACAATCTGTAAATCAATTAAACTCACCCAACTTCTTAAATAATAATCTAAGCTCTTCAATCTCTTATTCAAAATCTTTTCCAGCCTACCCTAGAGTCAATATATCATTGACAACTGCAATGTCTCAAAATTCACAATCGAAAGCTGTTAATTTAACCTTACCTACATTCCAAGCCACAATGGAACGAATTTATCCTTTTGCGCCAAAAATTGGAGCAAAAAAAGGATTTTTTCAAAACATCAATTTCCAGTACAAAGGTCGTGCCGAAAATAGAATTATTACCACAGAAGACGCACTTTTTGGACCCACTATGTTTGATAATGCCAAAACAGGAATGAAACATTCCATTCCTTTAAGTACAAACTTTAAAATAATTAAATATTTGAGTTTAAGTACTAGCGTTAATTATGAAGAAGTTTGGACCCAAAATATGGTAAAGTTCAATGATTACTCTGCTGAAACACAAACAGTAGTCAAAGATACCATTAACAAAATAGGTACTTTTCGTCAATACAGTCTCAGTGCCTCGTTGGGAACTACTCTCTACGGAACTGTAAATTTAGGAGAAGGAAAAAAAATAGAATCCATCCGACACACATTTCGTCCTTCTATTAGTTATTCTAATCGTCCCAGCTTTGAACAATATTACGACACCTATATTGTAGATGCAGATGGAAATACAGCGGAATATACTCGTTATCAAAACAGTTTATTTGGAGTTCCAGGAAGAGCCCTATCCAACAATATGGGGATAACTTTAGGGAATAATTTTGAGGCCAAAGTAAGAGATAAAGACTCTACTGCAACAGGACCTAAAAAAGTAGTTTTATTAAATAATTTAAATATTGCAACAGCACATAATTTTGCAGCAGATTCCCTACGGTGGAGTCCCCTAAGAATGAGTACAGGGCTCTCATTATTTAAAAATAAAATGAGTATTAACTTAGGTGGAACTTTTGATCCCTATGCGTTGAATGAAAATAATGTAAAAGTAAACACCTATAATATTGCTGCTGGAGGCGGTCTATTGAGACTTACTAGTGCAAATGTGAATTTAAATTATTCCTTTTCTAGTACTCAATTTGAAAACCCAGATAACGAAGTAGAAGACCGAAACCAAAGAGAATCCACCTCAAGTGGAGGGAGGGATGATGATCTATTTGGTAAGGCTGAAGACTTTACAGACCGGAGAATGACTGAAGGCAACGGAGAACCACCACCCAAATATCCCAGTTACAGGAGCAAAATACCTTGGGACTTAAAGTTGGCTTATTCCCTAACCTACAACAACTCTAGGAATCAACGGGACTTTTCAAATAATTCAGTCATGTTTTCAGGAAATGTAGAACTTACCCCAATGTGGAATGTAGGACTTTCCTCAGGATACGATTTTAAAGGGAAAGGGTTTACCTATACTCAATTACGTTTTGATCGGGACCTTAAAAGCTGGAGATTAAACTTTAGTTGGGTTCCCTTTAGTGATAGGGCTTCGTGGAACTTTTTTATAGGAATTAAATCAGGCTTGTTGAGTGATATCAAATACGAAAAGCAAAGCGAACCAAATCGCTCCTATTGATTCTGATATTTAGTATATTTAACTAAAGTACTTCATCATGAAAAAAGAAATAATTACAACATTAAATGCTCCTGCCCCCTTGGGGCCTTACAATCAAGCTGTTAAGTCGGGTAATACGCTTTATATCTCAGGACAGATTCCTATAATTGCTGAAACAATGGAACTCTTTAGCGGAACCATTGAAGAGGAGACTACCCTAGTGATGAATCATTTAGGTGAAATCCTTGAGACAGCTGAAATGAATTTTAATCATGTTGTTAAAACATCAATCTTTCTTGATGATATGGGAAATTTTGGAAAAGTAAATGGAGTTTATGGTCGTTTTTTTGACAATGATACTGCACCCGCAAGAGAAACAGTTGCGGTAAAAACTTTACCTAAGAATGTACGTATTGAAATCTCAATGATTGCCGTAAAATAAGGCTATACCTTAGCGTCTAAAAGTACTTTGTGATACTTTACTAATTCATCAATAGGTCGTTGTACAATTCTTCCCATTGTTAAGCCTTTTCGTTTTAATGCGGTTTCAATTTCGTCTTTAAGAAAGTGAGAAATAGATCCTATAAAATGAATTGGAACTTCCTTAGCATTATCAAATTGTAAAATTTGATGATTAATAAAACGCTTTAATCCTTTCGCAATAATGTCTTGAAAAAGGGGGATATCCTTGTGTTTTATGAGAAACCTTGAAAAGGTAGCCAAATATGTGTTTGGGTTTTCTCTTCTGTAAATATTCTCCTTGACAGCGTCTGGGGATAAGTCATATTCTTTTTCAAATTCAAGTGCCAATTGTTTGGGCATGGTATTAAAATAATAACTTCGTATCAATTGTTTTCCAAAGAAATTACCACTTGCTTCGTCCATTAATATATAGCCTAGAGAAGTAACGCGTTGTTCAATATTTGAACCGTTGTAATAAGTACAATTTGATCCAGTTCCTAGAATACAAACTATAGCTTGCACCTCAGGTTGAACAGTTGCATAGACAGCAGCGTAGGTATCTTCTTTGATGATTATTTCTGCATGAACAAAAATTTCATCAAAAACTTTATTGATACGTTGTTGTGGTGAGTCAACACCACAACCTGCACCATAAAAATATAAATGGGTTACTTGTTCCCTGTTTTGATATAAATCAAAATTATTAATGATTCGTTCCTTTAAGATTGCACTTGAAAGTACTTGTGGGTTTAAACCTAAGGTTTGTGTTGCAAACATGGTATCACCGGATATATCCACGGCAATCCAATCAGTTTTTGTAGAACCGCTGTCAACTACTAGAATCATTGGTATTCTTTAAAGGTTATTAACGTGCTTTGCTAAATCAATAAGTTTGTTTGAATAACCACACTCATTGTCATACCAAGAGATGATTTTGAAAAAACGAGAATTTAATTCCATTCCTGCTCCTGCATCAAATATTGAAGTTCGTACATCCCCAACAAAATCCTGAGAGACAACTGGTTCGTCACAGAATCCCAAAATATTCTTCATTTCATTGTCAGCAGCAGCTTTCATTACTGTTTTGATTTCTTCATAAGAAGTTTCCTTTTTCAATTTAACAGTTAAATCAACAACCGATACGTTAGCAGTAGGAACTCTAAAAGCCATACCTGTAAGTTTCCCTACTAAAGCAGGAATAACCTTAGTTACTGCTTTTGCAGCACCAGTTGAGGCTGGCATGATGTTAATCAAGGAACTTCTTCCACCTCTAAAATCTTTTCTGGAAGGACCATCTACAGTAAATTGAGTTGCTGTAGTAGCGTGTACTGTAGTCATTAAGCCTTCTTCAATTTCAAAATGGTCATTAAGAACTTTAGCAATAGGAGCCAAACAGTTTGTTGTACAAGACGCATTAGACACAATCGTATCAGAAGCATTCGCTTCATTATGATTTACACCCATAACAAACATAGGTGCGTCTACTGAAGGAGCTGAAATAACAACCTTTTTTGCACCACCGTTGATGTGAGCTTGTGCTTTCTCAAGTGTTGTAAAAATTCCTGTACATTCTGCAACAACATCCGTATTTAAGGAACCCCAACCTATTGCTTCAGGATCACGTTCTGCAGAAATGCGAACAGCTTGACCGTCTACAACAAGGTTATTCCCATCCACTTCAATAGTACCATCATAAGTGCCATGAACAGAGTCGTATTTTAATAGGTATGCTAGATGATCAATATCAAGTAAATCATTGATTCCAACTACAGTTACATCTTCTTGTTTCATTGCGGAACGAAATACCAGTCTTCCGATTCTTCCAAAACCATTGATTCCAATTCTAATTGCCATATTTATTTAAGTTTAAATTATTATACTGAGAGTATATCAGATACTCTTATTAAATCATTGTTTATTTTTGATTTACCTTTAATTGCTTTAGATAAGGGTGTTAGGATCATTTTCGAATCATCTATCCCAACCATTACATTTGACTTTCCGTTAATGATAGATTCTACTGCGTGAACCCCCATTCTTGACGCTAGAACACGATCAAAACAACTTGGGCTTCCCCCTCTTTGCATATGACCCAAGACAGAAACTCGCACTTCATAGTAGGGTAAGTTCTTTTCGATATATTCTGCAATTTCAAAAACATTCTTACCTGTTTTATCACCTTCAGCAATAACAACTATACTTGACGATTTCCCAGATTTCTCACTTCGCTTGAGTGAATCTAACAAACGATCTAACCCCATATTCTCTTCAGGAATTAGGATTTCTTCTGCCCCTGCCCCTATACCAGTGTTTAATGCGATATGCCCAGCATCTCTCCCCATAACCTCTACAAAAAAGAGGCGATTATGTGAGATCGCAGTATCACGAATTTTGTCGATGGCGTCAATTACAGTATTTAATGCTGTATCATAGCCTATAGTATGAGTAGTTCCATAGATGTCATTGTCAATTGTTCCAGGGATTCCAATCACAGGAATATTAAACTCAGATTGAAAAATCATTGCCCCAGTGAAAGAGCCATCACCCCCTATTACGATTAATCCATCAATTTTATTTTTCTTGACGGTTTCAAATGCTTTCTGACGACCTTCTGGTGTTCTAAATTCTAAACAACGAGCAGATTTTAATACTGTCCCTCCTTTATTGATGATGTTGTTTACCCCTCGTGCATTCATAATCTTAGTGTTGTTAGAAATTAAGCCCTCATACCCCTGATAAACAGCAACACACTCAATTAAAAAAAAAGAGGCTGATCTAACAACAGCGCGCACAGCTGCATTCATACCTGGAGCATCTCCCCCTGATGTTAAAACTCCTATGCGTTTAATTGTTGAATTCATTTATTTAGTTTCAGCGCAAATTTAATCAATATATTAAAACAGTGTCATTCGAATTAAAATATTATGAAATTTAATGGGTCATCTCACTGTTTTTTATTGACAAATTGAATAACATTATTGTTTTTCAATTCTTGATTTTCTGAAATATTTTCGTTCTCCAAGTCAGGATGTATTTCTGAAATCTTTTTAATCAACTCCTTGAATGTGTCAAAATCAACATTGTATGAAAGTCCGACTCCTTGAGTATATCCCAATTCATCGCCTATATATCGAAATTCATTTTCTTTATTAAAAACTTTTGCCTTCAAAGAACCCTCCTCATTGAGTACAAAATCAATTTGCACATTTCCTACAATCAAGGTTTGCTCTACTCCTCCAACAGGAACTCCAATTTTACCGTTTAATAAAATTCGATCGCTTATTTTCGTTGAAAGTGTGAATCCCAAGCGGTCCTCTGTTGCGATATCTAATAAAGCACTTTTGTCCCCTTGTAGATAATCAATTCCAACCTTCAACTTATCATTTTCCTCACCGATCAAATCACTAAAAATATCCGAAGCTTTTTGATATAAATTATTGGTGATTCCCTGCATAGAAACAGTCACTTCATTAATGAAGATACCTTGAGATAAAAGCGATATAGCCTGAAGTTGGCTTCGCTGTGGGTCAGATAATCGATAGTTAATTTCAGAGGCTACTGTTCCACTTGTATTGGGAAAGTCAATTTCAAACACAGGGTCATCTGGTTTCAATAAATTTCCTTGAAGTCGAATCAAAACCTCTGTGGGTATTTTTTTACTAAAGTTTGGATTGTCAAGCAATAAAGCTGGATTCGCACCACCAGGGACATCATAAACAGCTTCTAAATCCATCTGTGCTTCCAATGGGTTTCCCTCCCAAACTATGGTTCCACCAGGCTTGACATTAAATTTCTTATCAATAACGCCAAGATTTTTGAAATTATAAATTCCTTCAAAAGTGATATAATCCCCCCACATATTGAATTTTCCATTTGTATTAATTTCCATGAAAAGGTTCCCTGCTCCTTTACCTCTCAAATAACTCCCTGTCTCTTGGTCTATAACAATTTCAATTTCAGCCTCATTGGTGACATCCAATTCAAAATTTAATTCCAATCCACTTATTTCTTCAATTTGTGTTATGGCTTTATTTGATGTAAATCGGTTCTGACTGTTCTTGTCTATAAAACTAATAAAGGAGGTGTCTGATAATCCGTAATCTTCGGCCCAAGGAACTTTAATTGTCGTTCCATTGTCTGTTTTTCCCTCCACACTTATGTTCAGATCTTTTGTAGGCCCTTCCAAACGAACTTCTCCCGCTAAATATCCCTGTCCAAAAAATAAAGATTTTGAATCCTGCACAGTATTTAAAAGCAGCATTCTTTCTGATTCAATTCGTAAGTTGGTATTCCAGTCTTTAAAATTATTATGAGAAAAAGTTCCGTTTACAGTAGCATTTGTTTCTTGATCGGAGTCGATCATTTGCACTTGTTTAAAAGCAAAAATTTGATCATATAACTGAACTTCAGTTTCATTAATATTGTATTCTACATTTAAATAAGGAACTCGAAACACTGCTTTATCCAGCACCAAAATTCCGTTGTGTTTCAAATCATTTATAGGCCCCCAAATGTTAACATCACCTTTCACTATTCCTTCTATTCCATTAATTGCCTCTTTTCCGAGAGGAGAAAGAAATGATAAGTTCAGTCCGTTTACTTTTAAATCATAATTAAGTGTTGAATTTTCAAAATCCTTCCATATTCCAGCTAATGAAAGAATGTTTTGACCTTGTTTGATCAAATCCATATTGGTGGAATAGATGTTCGCTTTAGTATTTCCATTACTATTCAATTTCAATTCTCCTAGTTCTTGATCATTAATATTTAAATTTTCAATTTCACCTTTGAAATCCATTTTGTTATTTAAGTTTGAGCGTTCAAATGTTCCATTTAGAGAAGCTTTTCCTTTTATATTAAAAACGGGATTGGTAGGAAGTATATCTTCCATTATTACGTTTTTAGCTTTAATATCAAATCGAAAATCATTGCTGCTTTTGTGAAGTCCAGAAACAAAAATCGACTGTGATCCAGAAACAACGTTTAATTCAGAAATACGGACTGTTTTATTTTTAGGAGAATAACTAATCTTTTCATTTGCAGCATTAGAGGGATTAATTATCCAGTTGTCTTTACCCAGAGGGAGATTAGATTTTTTGAATCCAAAATGTGAAGTGCCGTTTTTCTCTCTAGTATGATAAAAATTTACTTCAAATTGTGTTGTCGCATTTTTTGATCCCAAAAATTCTGATCTAAAATACAGTGTATCTCTTAATTGATTACTGATCATATTAAAATCACTTCCAGAATAATAATCATGTTTTAAATCACTGACACTTAAAAAGGTGTTATATAGTGGATTTTTAGTGTCTAATTGAAAATGAATGTCCTGGAGTTGAACTGAATCCCATCTTAGTATAGGAGCATCTAGACTCACTAAAGATCGCTCCCCCTCTGAAGCAAGTTTTCCCTTTAAATAGATGTTTTCAGAAATAGATAAGGAAGGGTAAAGAGCGTCTAATACCTTTTCATAAATTGTCAGATTAAAGGTGAGATATTGTCCTTTAGAAGGTTCTTTGGGAGGCAAAAATGGATAGACCTGGTGGAGTGCATTTTGAAATAATTTTCTGAGCTCTGTAAATTTAAAAAAACCTTTTGCATTTCCAGAAATACAATCAGAATTTGAAATCAATAATTCCGTTTCCTCTCCGTAACCTTGTTTGATTATTGAAATTGGATTTAAAGAAACTCTCTTATCATCATTTGTAATGCTTGCTGAGGAAATTTTTAATTCTCCTGTTAAATTGTCTAAAGAGGTCCCATTAAAATTTGACAATACTACTCCAGAGAAAATCTTTTTATCAGCACCCAATTTAAGACCCAAATAATTTAGATTTAATTCGGTAACATTTGCAACTACAGTATATGAAGGTTTGGGCGGTCCATAATCAAATAAAATGTCACTTTTTAATCTGACAGGGATGGAGTTTATACTAAAAGTATTCCGCAATTGTTTATTCTCAAAGCGACCTTCAAAATCAATTTTATCTAGCATGATTTTATTAGATGCTAAACTTGTGTTTTCTGCTTTCCAATATATGGACATCGGTCCTTCAATAGGAATAATACCCTTTAAATTTAATTCTGAATCAAGTGTATAATTTGCATATTGCTCAGAAAATTGACCTAAAAAAATTGAGTTAAAACTTAAGTCAAGATCCAAAGACCTGTCCTTCTTTTTGGATGCGATAAACCCTTTCCCTAGGACCCCTTTGAGTAAAAACCCACCCCATACGTTACTGGAAAACAAATCTAAATTAAGATGTTCAACATCACTAGAGATTTTTCCTGACAATTCAATTTGATTCAATAATTTAAAATACTTCGTTTGTTTTTCAGAAATTGAGGGGATAATATTTACTAAAGAGGCTGTTTCCAATTTCACCTTTTGAATGTTCATTGAAAAGTGAAAAGGCTCATCATCCAAGAGATGTTTGGTTACTAAATTTCCACTAAAATTTATATCATCGTTTTTGAAATTTAATTTTTCAACAGCTAGGGCATTAAGGGGTCCCATTGCAGAAAAAGAAAAATCAAAAGATGAACTTCGGTTTAAATAGGGGGTATTCTTTGTAAAATCCTCGAACGAAAGTGAACCTTCCTCTATGTTAAGTTGAAGTGATCCCTCTTGAATGAAATTCCTCAAACTCCTGTTTTTTCCATTCATCACAAGAGATCCCTTAAAATAATTTTCTTCACTATTAACCTCAAATGCATCTAAGGCTAGTAATCCAGGCTTGTAATGAACATTTCCATTGACTGAAATGGGCATACTAGAAGGAGAAACTAACACCCCCTTCAGGTTATCTAATTTTAAATCCAATTGATCTCCTTGATAAACAACATCAGAACCAAGAAAAATAAGCTCATCTATTTGAATCCTTTGAGATTTGTCTTTATTGAGGTCATTGTAAACAAATTGGCCTTGTACTATCTCTATGGAAGATGTTCTAGTCAAAACTTTGTTTTTGTTGAGACTATCTTTCCTTAGCTTATTTAGTAATATTTTTAATGAATGTGTTTCCTCGTTTGGATACTTCTTTAAGTTAAAGTACACTTGTGAAGCTTCAACGGCGTCAAGATCAAAATCACTATTATTCAGTTTTTTAAAATCAAGAATAGACGTTTTAAACTCTTTCATAAACAACAAAGTATCACCATGGTGATCTTCAATATAAAAATCAGAAAATTGAAGCTTGCCATTCCATCGAATGGATACCTTTTCTATGGTAAACTCTTGCTTTGTTTTTTCTTTAAAATCATGAGTAATGGACTGAATGATTTCTGTTTGTATGAAGGCAGTAGAAACCAGCCCAAATCCAATGAGAAATACAAGGAGAAAACCTCCTACTATAATGCCAATTATTTTTCTCTTCTTTTTGATCGTAATCTTTTACTTTTGTAACGTTATCTAAAACTTAATGTTGCATAATCCTCCAATAATACTAGCTATTGAATCCTCTTGCGATGATACTGCTGCTGCCGTTATAAAAGGACGAAAAATATTGTCCAACTGTATCGCAAATCAAGAAGTTCACATCGCTTATGGAGGTGTAGTTCCTGAATTAGCATCACGTGCCCATCAGTCAAAAATTGTTCCTGTAATTCAACAAGCTTTACAGAAAGCAAATATCGACAAAAAAGACCTAACCGCAATTGCTTATACACAAGGACCTGGTCTACTAGGATCACTTCTTGTGGGTAGTGCATTTGCAAAATCATTGTCTCTTGCGTTAAATATTCCTTTGATTCCTATTAATCATATGCAAGGGCATCTTTTGGTTCATTTTATTGATGATGAACGTATATTAACTCCGACTTTCCCTTGTCTTGGTGTAACTGTCTCTGGTGGACATACTCAATTGGTTCTTATGCATGATCATGATTCGATGGTGATTATAGGGACAACAATAGACGATGCTATTGGTGAGGCGTTTGATAAATGTGGAAAACGTATGGGGCTTACCTATCCTTCAGGTCCACAAATTGACAAACTAGCAAAGGAGGGAAATCCGCATCGCTTTTCATTTCCAATACCCAACTTAAAAGGATATGATGTAAGCTACAGTGGAGTTAAAACAGCTGTTATTAATTTTCTTTCGAATCAAGAACAAAAAGATCCTGATTTTATAAAATCAAATCTGAATGACCTTTGTGCTAGCATTCAATATACCTTGGTTCAAATTATTTTAAATAAGATCATAAAAGTAGCTCGAGAAAAAAAATTAACACAAATCATTATTGGTGGTGGAGTGGCTGCAAATTCGGAAATTCGAACTCAACTGCAAAAAAGTGCTGCAAAAGAAGGCTGGACGGTCTCCCTTCCTCCTTTTGAATATACCACAGACAATGCTGCCATGATAGGAATTGCAGCATACTATAAATTACAAAACGAAGCGTTTGGTGGATACAGTGACCCCTCAGAGGCACGGTTAAAATACGGTATATGACTCTTTTTTATGATGCAAATATCCAGGCTAAAACTCAAGAGTTTGTCTTTAGTAGAGAGGAAAGCAAACACCTTGCTAAAGTTTTACGAAAAACCTCTGGAGAACTGATTACAGTCACCAACGGGAAAGGATTGGAATGGAATGGGAAACTATTATTAGTGACTCCAAGTAAAACTACTGCAAAACTACTAGATGCCACGCAACATAATGCATCCAAAAATCAAATCCATCTTGCAATTGCTCCAACAAAAAACAACAACCGAATGGAATGGATGCTTGAAAAATTAACTGAATTAGGAATCGCATCTATTACTCCAATAAAATGTGATCATTCGGAAAGAAAACTTGTAAAAACGGAACGTTTTGAAAAAATAATCATTGCTGGATTAAAGCAGTCACAACAATTTTTTTTACCTCAAATCAATGAATTAGTTTCCTTTAGTGAATTCATCAACAAAATAAAATTCGATCAAACCTTCATTGCGCATTGTGAAAGTCTGCCCAAAGAAAAATTATTAAATCTGCCTTTATCAGGGGTAGAAAGTTGTTTGATGATTGGCCCTGAAGGTGATTTTAGTTCAACAGAAATCGCTTCTGCTCTTCAGAAAAACATAATTCCAGTTAGCTTGGGGCAACAACGCTATAGAACTGAAACAGCTGGATTATTGGGTTGTCATACCCTTTTTATAAAACAACAACAGTATACAAATGCTTAAGTTTCCTATATTTAACCTATGAATGCTAAAGAAATTTCAAAAGGTATTGTCTGGGCTATTCTTCAACTTCTGGGAATCGCCATTATCCTATGGTTACTCTTACAATTACAAACACTTATCATATACATGATAATTGCAGGGGTAATTAGCTTAATTGGACGTCCAATCAATCAATTTTTTATTAATCGTCTTCGTTTGAAAAATGGATTAGCGACTACTTTTACATTGATTATTTTATTAGGTCTATTGATTAGTATTTTTTCCCTTTTTGTTCCTTTACTAATTCAACAAGGGGAAAACTTATCTTTACTTGACGTAGAAGGACTAAAAGTCTCTACTGCAACCCTCATCCAAGAAATCAGTTTGTACTTTCAATTGGACAATGGTTTCTGGCAGCAACAAATTGCAGTAGATAATCTTTTTCAAAATGTCAATTTTGGATTACTCCCAGAGCTACTAAATCAAGTTCTTGAATTATTGGGAGGGTTTACAATTGGGCTTTTTTCTGTTCTTTTCATTCTCTTTTTTTTCCTTAGAGATAATAGATTACAAGAGAGTATCATATTAACTTTAGTCAATGACAAAGTCTCTGATCGTGTAGAAAAATCTATTGAAAAGACAAAACGTCTTTTATCTCGTTATTTTTTGGGACTACTTCTTCAAATTAGCATTCTATTAATTATTTATAGTATCGTCTTAGCAATTTTCAAGGTTGAAAATGCATTTATTATTGCTTTCCTATGCGCACTTCTCAACTTGATCCCATATCTAGGCCCCATCATAGGAGGAGTATTAATGATGATTTTAACAATGACTAGCTTTATCGGTGCAGACTTTAGCACTGTAATCCTTCCAAAAACCTCATATGTGATGATAGGTTTTGTTTTGGGTCAATTAATCGATAATTTTTTTAGTCAACCCTTCATTTTTTCAAATAGTGTCAAATCACATCCTTTAGAAATATTTATAGTAATTCTTGCGTCAGGAACACTATTAGGTCCTGTTGGAATGATAATCGCTATTCCACTTTACACAACTTTGAAAGTCATCTCACAAGAGTTTTTAGCAGAAAATAAAATAGTGAAGTCACTCACCAAAAACTTTTAATCACTCCTTATGAAAAAACACCTTTTTACTTTCCTTTTGCTTATCTGTATTCAAGCTGTAAGCCATGCACAAAGATTAAATCGAACAGAAAGAGCAATTGTTAAACAGGTAGAGGCAATAAACGATGAAAGTATTGATTTCCTTGAAAAGATTGTCAATATCAATAGTGGAACTCTAAACACAAAAGGAGTACGAGAAGTAGGATCTCTTTTTGACTCAGCTTTCAAGTCTATTGGTTTCAAAACAGAATGGATAGAAATGCCAGAAGAAATGAATCGTGCAGGACACTTTTTCGCTTCAGTTGATGGAAATAAAGGAAAAAAACTTATGTTAATAGGTCATTTGGATACAGTTTTTGAAGAAAATAGTCCCTTTCAAAAATTTGAAAAAATTAATGACAGTATGGCTTATGGTCCTGGTGCCAATGACATGAAAGGAGGAGATATAGTGGTTTATTATGCTTTAAAAACTTTAGCTGATCTAAATTTACTAGGAGAGGCAAATATCACCGTTGCATTTACAGGAGATGAAGAGAGCACAGGTAAACCCTTATCCATTTCAAGAAGAGAACTGATAGAGACAGCAAAAAATTCAGATATAGCCTTAGGTTTTGAAAATTCAACTGGATTTGACAATGCAACAATTGCTAGGAGAGGCGCCTCTGGATGGAAAGTGGAAGTAGAAGGGAAAAGAGCTCATTCTTCTGGAGTTTTTAATGAGAATGTAGGTGCTGGGGCTATTTTTGAAATGAGTCGAATCCTAAATGCTTTTTATGAAGAAGTAAGAGGAGAGGAATATCTAACATTTAATCCAGGGACTCTTTTGGGCGGTACTTTTGTTGAATATGATGCAAAAGCCAGTAGTGGTAACACCTTTGGCAAAACTAATGTTGTGGCCCAATCTGCAATAGTACATGGTGGACTTAGATTTATCTCAGAAGAGCAAAAAGAAAAAGCCCGAGCTAAAATGAGAACAATTGTCTCTCAAAATCTACCACAAACAATTGCTAGTATAAGTTTTACCGACAGTTATCCTGCAATGGGCCCCACAGAAGCTAACAAAGCACTTCTTTCAATACTTAATGATGTAAGTCTTTCTTTAGGTCATGAGGGAGTAACTGCTTACGACCCCGGAAAAAGAGGCGCAGCAGATATATCTTTTGTCGCTGATTATGTAAATGGTTTGGACGGCCTTGGAACCATGGGTAATGGTGCACATACTCCTAAAGAAACAGTAAATTTAAAAACGATGAATGCGTTAATTCAACGTACTGCAATTTTTATCTATCGTTTAATAAACATGGACTAACAATAGTGGTCGTATTGATCTTTTTGACGTTTTAGTGCTTCTTTAAATTCTTCAATAAGAGAATTGATCAAGCTACTTGTGGGCTGAATGTCTCTAATGGAGGTTACCCCCTGCCCTGCAGACCAAATTGTTTTCCATGCCTGTGCTTCGGCTTTTGCAGCATCAAGTTCACTACCAAAGTCAATTTTCTTCGTTTGGCTCCAAAGCTCTTCAGTAATTCCCATCACTTCCAGACTAGGGCGCAAAAAATTTGCATTTACTCCAGATACTGCAGCTGTATATACAATATCTTCAGCTCTACTACTCATTATCATTTCCTTGTAGCTTTGCTCTGCCATACTCTCATCTACATTAATAAAACGAGTACCCATATAAGCCAAATCGGCTCCCATTTGTATAGCAGATGCAATATCGTTTCCAGTACTTATACAACCGGACAGTAAGATTGTTTTATTAAAAAACTGTTTAATTTCATTGATCAATGCCATAGGATTAAGAGTACCAGCATGTCCCCCCGCACCAGCTGCAACCAAAATCAATCCATCCACCCCTGCTTCTGCGGCTTTTTCAGCATGACGTTTCTTTATGACATCATGATAAACCAAACCACCATAACTGTGAACTGCATTTACTAGATCAGAAACAGCTCCTAATGAGGTAATAATTAACGGAACTTGGTGCTTAATACAAACTTCTAAATCAGGTTGTACTCTTGGATTAGTTGGATGTACAATTAAGTTTACACCAAAAGGAGCTGCCTTTTTACCCGTTTCCTTTTCAAATGCTGCAAGAGCTAATTTAATTTCAACAACCCATTCTTCAAACCCTTCTGTTGATCTTTGATTTAAAGCAGGAAAGGTTCCTACAATTCCATTTTTACAACACTCAATTACCAACTTAGGTCCTGAAATCAGAAACATTGGTGCAGCAACTGCGGGTAGCGACAAATCGTTAATAAAAGTTGGTTTCATGCAGTTTAATTTTTAGTTAATATAGTCCATTCAAATTCAAAAGTAGAAACAACTACTTGATTTTCATCTACTCCTTTTGAGGATAGCCACAATGTTTGAGGCTCATTTGTTTCAAGTAATTGCTGAATTGCTTTTGATATTTTATCATCAGGAGAACAAGAAAAAGTAATTTGTCCCCGTGCTTTTTTTGAAAAATTAGCCTTGTTATTAATTACCAACATTGAAATTTTTTGATTCGAACTCTGTATTTCTTTCATAAGCAACACTCCGGTGGTCAATTCTGCAGCCATCCCTTGCACGGCCCAAAATAAGGACTTAAATGGATTTTGATTAATCCAACGATGCTTTACCTTAACTTCACAATGTTTTTCTTGAATTTGTGTAACACGAACGCCACACCACCACACTGAGGGTAATTTAAAAAAGGTATACGCATTTAGTTTTGAAGGAGTAAAATTCACTTTTTAATTTAAAATAGATGAAGCTTCAATATAGTCCAAATTAAAAGCTTCAGCAACTTCCTTATATAGAACTTTGCCTTTGACAATATTAAGTCCTTTTGCTAATGCGTTATTTTCAAAACAAGCTTTTTTCCATCCTTTATTCGCCAATTGCAAAGCGTAATTTAAAGTCGCATTCGTTAAGGCTGTTGTGGATGTAAAAGGTACTGCTCCTGGCATATTAGTTACAGCATAATGAATGATTCCTTCTTTTATAACAATAGGATCATCATGAGTTGTTGGTTCACTAGTTTCAAAACATCCTCCTTGATCAATCGCAACATCCACTAAAACAGTTCCAGGAAGCATACTTTTAAGCATTTCTTTACGAATCAATTTGGGTGCTTTTGACCCTGGAATTAATACTGTTCCAATAATCAAATGGGACCGTTTTACCTCTTGCTCTATAGTGAGAGAATTTGAATATATAGGCGTCACATTTGCAGGCATGATGCTCTCCAATTCACGTAAACGATTCAAATTAGTATCCATAATCGTAACATTAGCTCCCAATCCGGCTGCCATTCTAGCCGCTTCGGTACCTGAAACACCTCCGCCAATAATAAGCACATTTGCAGGTTTAACACCCGATACTCCTCCTAATAAAATCCCTAAACCACCCTGAGGCTTTTCTAAATATTTAGCCCCCTCTTGTGTTGCCATTCTTCCAGCAACTTCGGACATTGGTATCAATAAAGGAAGTGCTTTATTTTCTTCTACTGTTTCGTAGGCCAAACAAACTGCTTTGGATTTTATCATTGCGTGAGTTAATGTTTCACTTGATGCAAAATGAAAATAAGTAAATAACAATTGATTGGGCTGAATAAGTTCATATTCAGCAGCAATCGGTTCTTTTACTTTGATAATCATTTCAGCCTTTTCATACACCTCATTAATTGTCCCCGAAAAGCTACAGCCAACATTTTCAAATTCTTGATCTGAAAAACCACTTAACAAACCAGCTCCTGTTTGAATGTTCACTTCATGACCCTCACTAATAAGAGCTTGTGCCCCCGCTGGAGTAAGTCCTACCCTAGCCTCTTGTGGCTTAATTTCTTTTGGAACTCCTATCTTCATAGCTTATAATTTATAGTTTATACTATCCGCTAAATAGTATTTTAAAAGTAAATTTTCTTTTCGAAAGATATACATTAAAGGATTATTTCCCAGAAAAAATTTCCAGAAATAGAAACATTTTTCTAACTTGTATTAACCAAATTATACAAAATGAAATATTTTAACAAAACACGAACTATCGAACAAAAAGTAACTGATCGTGAGACCCTTAGATTACTAGAAAAACAATCACAACTTTTAGAATCTATCCTAGTAGAACTTCGTTCTCAAAGGAAAAATTAGAGAACATTACAATAAAAAAAGCCTTTCATTTCATGAAAAGCTTTTTTTGTGAACGCGACAGGATTCGAACCTGTGACCGTCTGCTTAGAAGGCAGATGCTCTATCCAGCTGAGCTACGCGTCCTAATTTCGACTGCAAATATAGTATTTCTTATATTCAAGTCAATCCCTGATTTTGAATTTTATTTTACTCTTTTTTATAGGGACTTTTTTAGGTTATAAAGCTAAAAATATTTGTTTTTAGAACTTTGTAGTCAATATGGCAAGAAATGTCTCAATACCCATTAAATAATTTCCTACTCTTAAATTCTCGTTTGGACTGTGTTGGTTGTTGTCTAAATTTACTGTTGGTACACCAATCGCTGGAACGCCCAATTCTGAAACAAATGGAGATATAGGTACAGAACCCCCACTAGTTCTAATTATCACAGGCTTTGATTGATAATAGTCCGTTAGTATTTGAGTTAACCATTGTCCTTCTTTTGCTTGGGTATTCGTTCTAAATGCTGGGTATGAAACTTTAGCATTCATTTGTACTATTTTATCATAACGCATGCGTTCTTCCGATGATGGGACATGATCTAATAGTATGTACCCTAAATTTTGAATATGACTTTTTACTCCTTCAAGTAGAGCCTCAGGATTACTTTCCAAAACCAATCGAATGTCAATTTCGGCAGTAGCTGAAGCAGGAATAATGGTACGAGCATCCTTTCCCACCCATCCACTCCGCATTCCACGGATATTTAATGATGGATATTGAATGGATTCTTGGTAAGTATTTCCTACTTGATCGTTAATTTTTGTCTGTGTTCGTTTTTTAATCGCTGCATCTTCTGATGGAACTCCCTCCAAAACCTTTTTGGTGTTCTCATCCAATTCAATACCGTCATAAAAACCTGGTATTACGATCCTACCTTCGTCATCCTTCATAGAGGCTAATACTTTGGATAAAGCTAAAGCTGGATTAGGTAAGTAATTTCCATAATGCCCGCTATGTTGAGATGTTATAGGACCGAAAGTAGTTAAACTCAAGGTTGCAATTCCTCTGTTACCAAAAACTAATGTTGGAAGTCCACTACTATGCATTGGGCCGTCTAAAATGAGGAGTAAATCTGCAACTAATTCATTTTTGAAAATTTTTACGGCTTCAGGGAGGCCTGGCGAACTCTGTTCTTCCTCAAAGTCTAAAATTAATTTTATATTAAAAGCAGAATTTTTATTGATTTTCTTTAAATGCTCTAATGCATTAACAAACATGACAAAAGGACCCTTGTCATCTGCGCTAGAACGTGCAAAAATTCTTAAATCATTGATAGAATCTCCATTTATAGCATCCCATGAAAGGGATTCAAAATGATCTCCAATTCTTTGTTTTAATTCTGCTTTATAGGGGTCTTCTTGATTCCATTTAGACAGATCTACAGCCTGACCATCTAAATGCAAATAGAAAGCAATAGTGGGAAGTTTCTTTTTTACAATTCTGTTTGCTAAAAGTAAAGGTAAATGGGATGTATTCAAACGCTTAAGGTCAAAACCCAGACTTGATAATTGTTGTTCCGCCCAATTGATGTTGGCTTCTATTTGCTCCTTTTTAGCAGCATCATTTGGTATTGCTAGAAACGACTTAAATGTATCGATCTGTTTAATTCCTATATCACGAGAAGCAGATTGATATGCACGTTGTGCATTTAATGGCAAAAAAACAAGGAGGTAAAGGAGAAATAAATAAGTATTTGATTTCATAGAATTTTATAATAATGAATAGTTTTGAACAAGATCAAATATAGGAATTGAGAAAGTTGTTTCTAAAGAATAATAAAGAAATTAATTTGTACTTTGGTTTTATAATTATTAAAACACTTTAATTGAAAAAAGTATTCCTTACCCTCAAATTATTATTTACAACACTACTCTTTGCGCAAAATACTAACCCAAATCAAAGATTAAACTTCAACGCTACTTTTATAGAAAAGGATCCCATTATTGATGGAAACATCATAAATGAAATGCTATGGAATAAGGTTCCTGTTATTTCAAATATGGAACAAATAAAGCCCAATTATGGAGCTCCTGTTTCTGAAAAAACGGCAATACGAATTGCATATACCAACAAAACACTTTATGTAGCAGTAATTTGTTATGATCAATCGCCTGAAACTATTGTTGTTTCAGATTCTAGACGAGATGCAGATCTAAATGATGATGATAGTTTTCTTTTTATTTTAGATACATATAATGATCAACAAAATGGATTTTTATTTGGAACCAATGCTGATGGAATGGAATATGATGCACAAATTGATCGAGAAGGTGAAGGTAATTTTAGTGCTAATAGACAACAAGGAGGGGTTGTGGGTGGAACCAATATTAATTGGGATGCCTCATGGGAAGTGAAAACTGAAACTGGCGATTACGGATGGAGTGCTGAATTTGCAATACCCTTGCGATCCATACGTTTTAATAGTGGAGCTGATAAAACATGGGGGATTAACTTTCAAAGAAATATTAGCAAACGCAGTGAAACAGCTTATTGGGCTAATCTCCCCCTTGGATTTGATATCAAACGTGTTTCCCTAGCTGGAAAAATGAATGGGCTAAATTTAAAATCTCCAAAAAATCTTAAAGTGATTCCCTATGTATTGACTCAAGGTGTAAATGACAAAACAGCATTAAACAACAACAATAGTTCTGCTGCTATAGGGGGTGACATAAAATACAGTCTTACCCCAGGTCTAACCCTTGATGTTACTTATAATACAGATTTTGCGCAAGTAGAAGTAGATGAACAACAAGTTAACTTGGATCGTTTTAATTTATTTTTCCCTGAAAAACGGCCCTTTTTTCTTGAAAATGCAGGACAATTTAGTGTAGGAAGTGCTGGGGAAGTAGACTTGTTTTTTAGCCGTCGAATTGGAATTGGATCTGATGGATCACTAGTTCCGATTATTGGAGGATCAAGAGTATCAGGTAAAGTAGGACAAACCAATGTGGGTCTTTTAAGTATGTTTACCGATGAAATTGAAAACACTGATATTGTTAAAAATAATTATTCAGTTGCAAGAGTTAATCACGATTTTGCAACAAGTAGATCCTCAATTGGTGGTGTTTTTGTAAACCGATCAGGGATCAATTTACCCGATGATTACAACCGTGTATACGCAGTGGATGGTAAATTAGGCTTAGGTAAAAAGGCTCAGCTTAGCGGATTTGTTTCAAAAAGTACCACTCCAGGAATTACGTCTGGCGATCATGCTTTTAAGTTCTTAGGAGTGTACAATTGGAACGGTTGGAATCTTCGAGGCGGCTATACCGAAGTTGGAGAAGGCTTTAATCCTGAAGTAGGTTTCTTATTACGAGAATCATTTAGAAAACCTGAATTCTTGATTTTTAAACAATGGAGACCCAAAAATACAGGGAAACTTCTTGAAGTAAGACCCCATGTTTCCTATCGAGGATATTGGGATTTTAACAATAATCTTGTCACTAGTTTTTTACACGTTGACAACCATTGGGTATGGGAAAGTGGCTTTGAAATACATACAGGGATAAACTTTACTAAAGAAGGTGTTTTAACTCCTTTTTCAATTTCTAATGTTGAAATTCCAGTTGGAGTATATGATCATAGTGAATTTCAATTAGTGTTGATGACCAATGCTAACAAACAACTATACTTCCAAACAAGAACAGTAATTGGTGGATATTTTGGTGGGAATCGTTTTTCCAGTAACAATAAGGTAAATTTCAGGATTGGAGATCGATTTAACACCTCAGGAACGCTAAATTACAATCGACTAAATCTCCCAAATGGAACTGTAAACGCTATCATTAGTGGAGCACGGTTTGCATATTCTTTTACTCCTCGGATGTTTTTGCAAAGTTTGATTCAATATAATAATGTATCAAAAATTGCTTCTGTTAATGCGCGTTTTGGTTGGCTACAAAATGCTAATACCGGATTATTTATAGTATTCAATATTATTCAAGATAATGATTATAAGGATCTTTTAAATAACCAAAGCGTCACTCTAAAATATAGTTATCAGTTTGATGTATTGAAAAAGTAACCACTATTTGGGTAAATGTTTCATTAAAAATGAGATTCCATTTTTATTAAAGATATTTTCAATATCATTAGATGAATACCCTCTGTTGGTCAAGGTTTGATCTAACTTTTGAAGATCTGCTATAGTATCCAGATCATTAGGGCATTGTTCGATGCCAAAGCCGCCATCTAAATCTGACCCGATCATGACATGTTTAGAGTTTCCCGCCAACTGACAAATATGATCAATATGATTGGCTATTGTTTCTAAAGACACTCCGCTTTCTCTTGGTTGTGTTATACCTCGTTGCCAATTAGGAAATAACATCCATGCGTCAAAAGCCATTCCAATTAGGCTTCCACGTTCTAATAAAGACTTAATTTGACTGTCATTAAATTGACGATGATTAGGTACTAATGTTCTACACATACTATGACTAGCCCAGATGGGGCCATCATATTGTTCCATAGTTTCCCAAAAACTTTGATCACAAAGGTGAGTCACATCTAAAATAAGTTTTAAAGAAGCAATTTCTTTTAATAAGGTTTTTCCATTCTCACCAATACCTCCCTCTGAATCAGTCCCAAAAGCATAGGTTCCAGGACCATAGTGTGCAGGCCCTATAGCACGTAAACCTTCTTCATAGGCTAGGTGCAAATGTTCCATTGAAACAATCGAATCTGCCCCTTCTAAACTCAAAATATATCCTAAAGGTAATAGGCTAGAATCGGTCTCCCAAGCTGATAAATGAGTTGAAAGTGCTGCTGCTGTTTTAATCTGGATCAGCTCCTCCCCTTTTTCCATTGTTCGGTACCAAGCCAACTGTCCTTGAGTTTGTGCCCATGCTTGTTCTGGAGAATTCCAACCTGGTAAAGGGTTGCTTTCTTTAACATAGCGAGCAATAAGTGTTGCAACACAAAGTCCAATATTACCATTTCTAAGTGCAGGAAACGAAACTGTTCCTCTTCCTCTGTCTGGAAAGTCTGTAAGACCGGCTTCTTGATCTCGAATTTGACAGACCGTTTTTCGTAAATCACGATTCCACTCCATAGCATTCATCGAGAGGTCCAGATGTGCATCGAAAATAAATTTCATAATTAAATTTCTAAATGATAATTACGAGCATCTATTTTCCACGAAGCACCCAAATTTCCTTGATGAACAGTGTACGCTTTATTAAATTTGGCTACCGTAGGACAAATATGATAGGGAATAGCATAAAACAAGTCCCCTACTTTAAATGTATTCTCTTCTGTATATTCAATAATTAAATGCTCTTCACTTTGACCTTTATGCACAGCCCCTTCCAAACCGAAAATCTCTACTCGAGGCAAAGGCATTTCTGAAGCAATTGCTTTATGTCCTAAATCAAAACAAAAAATGTTCTTATTAGGTATGCTGATCAATCGTGTTACGACTACAGCAGCGTTTAAAAACGGAGATTCTTCCCAAATACTTCTATATCCCAGATCCCATAATAAAGTTGTTCCAGGGCTTAATATCACCTTTGTATTTAATGAATGAGGGAAAAAGCTTGGGGATCCTCCCGCAATTATATTTGGTACGTTTCCCCCATTGGATTCTATGGTTTCTATCAATTGATTCACAGTAGCAAAATCCGAATTACATTTCTTTATTCGATTCTCAAGCTTCAATGGACGGATGTGTCCGTCATAAACATGCAGGCCTTGAAATTCAAGAAGTTTATCCTTTATTAGTGTTTCAAATAATAAATAAGCTAATTCTGGAACAATCCCTGTTCTGTTCATTCCATTATTGATATCAATCCAAAGGGACAATTCTTGATTAAGTGCTGCAGCTAAAGTTGAGAATAAATGTAGAGAATCTAGGTTGTCTACAAGAGTTGAAAACTGAATTTGTGGATTGCTTGCTTGAAGAGATAAAAAGTATTTTGCTTTCTCCTCTGTGGGTTGATGAGCTAATAAAATATGGGTAACATTACAAGAAATCAAAAGCTCAACTTCCCCGAGAGTAGCGCACTTAAAACGTGTGATTCCCTGTTCCATCTGGAGTTTGACAACTTCCCGCATTTTATGCGTCTTTATATGAGGCCATAAGCGTCCAATCCCTCCAGCAATTTTAATCATGGAAGTAATGTTCTCTTTAATCCGTTCTGGATAGACTAATAAACCTGGAGTGAGGAGTTTTTTTTCTTCTTTTACTTTATACCAATGCGTTGTCTCCATATTAAATTATGGTTCTAATAAAAACATAGCTTCAATCTCCACCGCAATATTATCTGGTAAAGACATCCCTACTGCACTACGAACTCCAATTCCATTTTCAGTTCCAAAAATATCTGCCATGAGTTCACTAAAACCATTAATGACATAAGGGTGATTTCTAAATTCGGGAGTTGCATTTACCATTCCCAAAACCTTGATCACTCGTTTTATAGTTATAGAAGATGGTGCGTGAGTAACTATGGAAGAAAGCATGGTTAATCCCACTTGTCGGGCAGCATGTTTTGCCTCATCTTTATTTAAATCTGAGCCCACTTTACCTTCAATTAATCCTCCATCGTTGAGCACTGGCCCTTGACCCGAAACATATAAATGATTGTCTAAAATCAATATAGGCTTATACACTCCAGCAGGTTTAGGTGCTGGGGGAAGAACTAATCCCAGAGATTCAATCCTACTTTTTAGTTGCTGACTCATACTATAAAATTTTCTAAAATTAAAACACCTAAGAGACCGCTTATCCCTATAGACGTTTCCATAACTGTCCAAGTGGAGAGGGTTTCTTTAATACTCAAATTAAAATATTCTTTAAACAACCAAAAGCCGCTATCATTAACATGAGATAGCATTAAGCTTCCAGATCCTATGGCAAGTACCATCAATTCTGGACTTACTCCTGAACTCTGAACCAAAGGCAATACAATTCCCGCTGTTGTTAAACCTGCGACCGTTGCAGAACCAACAGAAAAACGAATTAGTGTTGCAATTAACCACGCAATTATGAGTGGAGACATTGAGGTCAGCTCCAAAAGGCTCCCTATATAATTACTTACTCCACTATCGATCAGAATTTGTTTTAATGCTCCTGCTCCTGAAATAATTAATAAAACCATTGTAATCCCTGAGACTGCTGTTCCAAAAATTTTCATGATCCCTTCCATTGAATTTCCTCTTGCAATTCCAAGTGTGTAGATCCCGATTAAAACAGTCAATAAGAGCGCAATCACAGGATTTCCAATGAATTTAATCGCAGAATATAAAAAATGATTAATGGCAATAAAACTTGTTACAATAGTAGAGAAACCGATGAGAATAACAGGGAGCAAAGCAGTGATTAAGCTGTTTGATAAACTCGGTAATTCCTCTTCTTCAAATACTTTAGAAGCCATAAATTCCTTTAGTGGTTTGGCTTCCACCTTTGGAATAAAACGAGTTAGCAAAGGGCCCGAAATAAGAATTGCAGGGATGGCTACAATAATACCATAAATTAGTGTTTTTCCTAAATCAGCTTCAAACATTATAGATAATGCTGAGGGAGCTGGATGAGGAGGTAAAAAACCATGGGTAACCGATAAGGCTGCAAGCATGGGTAGTGCGATTGAGATCAAAGAAAGTCCTGTTGCAGTTGCTACAGTAAAAACCAAAGGCACTAGAATTACAAATCCTACAGAATAGAACATAGTAATACCAACAATAAAACCGGTTAGCATGACTGCAGTTCGTGTATTCTTAATTCCAAAAATGGATATTAATCCATTGGTTATTTTCTGGGCCGCACCACTTTCAGCCACTAACTTTCCTAACATCGCCCCCAAACCTAATATCATCACTAAAAACCCAAGGGTGTTGCCTATTCCTTTTTCAATAGAACCCACAATTGCATTTAATTCCATACCCTGTCCTATTCCAATAGCGATAGAAACCAATATAAATGCAATAAACGCATTAAGTCTAAAAACGATGATCAATAAAAAAAGGAAAAGTATTCCCAGAGAAATTATAATTAATGGCATAGGTTAAAAATAAGAAATTGGTAAGACTATTGCTTCACTTTTAAAAAATTTAATTTAGCTAAAATATATGTCAATTAAATTTGAATTCATTAAGATTAATAGAGGCTAGTATGAAATAGATTAAAACAGAAAAAAGCTTCTTTAGTACTTTCCTTTTCTTAGTTTACAGTTTTAAAATAACGCTACTAGCATCGTTTGTAATTTTCAAAAAAAAATTAAGGCATTGCCCTGATTCCATACAAAAAATCTTTGCAGTGACTTATTCATTACAATTTCTACATTAGGCTCTAAATCAGCAGTTTTTTTAACTTCGATACATCCAAAAGTCATTTTTACAGAAAGTACTAATCGACATTCATTTATTGTCAATATTTTGATTCATATTCCTGAAAAAAAAAGTCCTGTAAGCAATGGATTAGAAGAATTTGAATTATATCCATTGGCGTAAAAGAAAAACCCTCAACTTGGGAGGGCTATTTTATTTATAGATTACAATAACTACACATAAGTCATTAAACCTTTTACTGCTGCAACAACATCATCTGTTATTGTCATTTTGTGAACACCAGTAGCATGATCTGCAACTTGAGTCATCACTTCCTCAACTGATCCTTTTGCAATAAAATTACAATCGTTTCCTAAATCTGCACACTTTACTTGTTTCTTTTTAATTGATTTATAGTTATTAATACCATAAAGTTAGAAAGATTTAAGTTACATATCAAATTACACCCCCCTGTTTCTATAGAAAAACTATTTTCTAAAACCCATGCCCCTGTGTTTTGATTAAAAATGTATAGAAACTTTTAGCTTTTAAAATAGAGTAGCCGTACAAAT